>Ga0255345_1005169_pt1 | contig 13609 bp, 9 predicted proteins | sample wastewater_treat_6_FD_192415 | JGI IMG/M metagenome (GOLD analysis project Ga0255345, IMG submission 192415) | Wastewater microbial communities from Lulu Island WWTP, Vancouver, Canada - plant20 | ecosystem: Engineered > WWTP > Wastewater > Unclassified | place: Canada: Vancouver, British... | reverse complement strand
TCATATATTCGGTGACCATTCGGCAGGTGCTGAATTTTCCACCCAGTGAACGCATGCTTTCTTTCATCCAGGCAATCCAATCGTAAGGCAAGTTGTCAGCAGAACGTTTCTCATAATACAGAGGAATGATCTCATTTTCTAGGGTGTCATAAAAACTGAGAGCATCCGCCTCGTCCTGGTCTGCCTGATCTTCAAATTGCGTCCTGTCTTCGCCAATTGCCCAGCCGTTTTTCCCATTGTAACCTTCTCGCCACCAGCCATCCAAAATGGAGAAATTCAAAACACCATTCAGCGCAGCTTTCATCCCAGAAGTACCGGAAGCTTCACGCGGTCGGCGTGGATTGTTCAACCACACATCAACACCCTGCACCATAAGGCGGGCGATATTCATATCGTAATCCTCGATAAAGGCTAAGCGACCACCGAAGCGAGCGTCTTTCACTGCTCGGTAAACTTCCTGGATCACCTGCTTGCCTGGTTCATCTGCCGGATGGGCTTTGCCCGCAAAGACAAATTGCACGGGCATATAGGGATTATTTACGATTCTCAACAGGCGATCATAATCGTGAAAGATCAGATTAGCCCGTTTATAAGTGGCAAAGCGGCGGGCAAAACCAATGGTCAGCGCGTAGGGATCGAGCAAAACCCCGCTGGCCAGGGTTTGGACCGGATGAATATTGTTAAGAGCCCATTTTCTCCGGCCGCGGTCGAGAATATAAGCGACCAGTCTGCGTTTTTGATGCCGGTGGACCGCCCACAACTCTTCGTCGGGAATGTTTTCAACCCGTGACCAAAAATCTAAATCACAGATATGCTCGGGCCAATCGGCGCCCAGATAATGGTTAAACAAAATGCCAATCCGCCGGGCTAACCAGGTTTGTGTGTGAATACCATTGGTAATATGCCCAATTGGTATTTCATTTTCTTCTTTATTCGGCCAAAGGAATTGCCACATGTTTCGGGTAACCTGCCCATGTAATTCGGAAACTCCATTGCAAAATTCGGATAGTTTAAAAGCCAATACGGGCATGCTGAAAGCCTCACCGCCCCATGCTTGCTGAATTTTGGCGATATTAATAAATTCATCCCGTGAAAGCCCCAAAGCAGGCCAAACATGCGAGAAATATTTATCCATCAACCACAATGGGAATTCATCGTTCCCGGCTGCCACCGGTGTGTGGGTGGTGAAGATATTGGTTTTATTGATCAATTCAGCAGCTTCTGCAAAGCTCATCCCCTTGCGAACATATTCTAAAGCTCGTTCTATCGTCAGGAAGGCTGAATGCCCTTCATTCATATGCCAGGCTGTCGGTGAATATCCCAATTTTCGCAATACGCGAACACCGCCCATGCCCAAGAGAATCTCCTGAGAGATGCGCAGTTCTAAATCGCTGATATACAGTTTGTCCGTTAGCTCACGGTCGTTGGGATAGTTGTCGTCCAGGTTGGTGTTCATCAAATACAGCTTCACGCGGCCGACATTCAATTCGTAAACGCGAGCATACACTTCTCGTCCGGGCAATTCTATTGAGATTTTTACCGGCTCCCCATTTTCATCCAATAATTGGATCAGGGGGAGTGCATTGAAATCAATGGGAACATTTTCTGCCGATTGCCAACCGTCCTCACTGATTCGCTGAGAGAAATAGCCATATGTATACAAAAATCCGACTGCCACCAGGGGAAGCCCCAGGTCGCTGGCTTCCTTCAGATGGTCGCCAGAGAGAATGCCCAGACCGCCAGCGTACACCATCAATGATTCATGCAAGCCAAATTCGAATGAAAAGTAAGCAATCAATTCTTCGTGCAAAGCCGGGTACGTGTTCGAAAACCAGGTGTCGTTCTCTTTCATATATTTGTCAAACTCACGGATAACCCGGTCATATTTATCCAGGAAATAGCGGTCGTTGATCTTGGTTTCCAGAAGGGCAGGGTCAACATCGCGTAAAAAGGTCACTGGGTTGTGGTAGGTTTTCTCCCAAAGCAAGTTGTCGGTTTCTTTAAATAAGCGTTGTGCCTCGGGGTGCCACACCCACCACAGGTTATAGGCAAGATCTTCCAGGCGCTTAATGCGCCCGGGCAGATTAAATTTAACGGGCCGTTCTCTTGTAATCATTGTCATTGTTAATTCCCTTAAATTAAATAGATTACCTGCAACAATGGCCCTAAGCCATTCCTGCAGGGGTTATTTTCCTCGCGCTTGTTTGCTGATCTATGGTCCAAATTTTCATTTTGACAGCGGTTAAATATACCACAAAGCCTAAATAGGCACTAGAAATCGATGGGTAAAACTCTAAAAACACCCTTGTCCCTGGTATTTAGCCCAACAAGGGCGCCATAGAAATTCATTCTCCCAAGTGTTGTGTAATTATGCTTCAATCGCCTTGACAACTTCAACCGCGTTTAAAGCCATATGGTACAGAAAAATTGCATGCAGCAGATCTCCATGATGCGGCATAGCAGGGGTACCGGCGGCTGCTTCCACAGAAAGATCCCAGGTTTGTACACAGTTAGCCGGCACAATCACCCGACGTGGTTTCTGGTAGGCATTGGCATGGAACTTCAGATAAGTTGCCAGATGGTAAACGCAAAGATCGGTCACATCGCCGACAACAATGAAGGTGTCCAGGTGGGGCCTTTCATTTATCCAATCCTCAAAAACCGTATTAATCGCCGGGTGGATCGAATCCTTATAAACAATTTCTAACTGCGGATAAAAAGGCAGGGCTTTGATCTTGTCGATGGTTTCTGCCTGCGGAGTGCCCAGAATGGCATGGGCGCCGTAAGCTTCGAACTCGAGGGAATCTTCCGTATGGCCCTCCTGGACCAACACCATTTCGCGCACGCCATGATCCCAGGCAGCCTGCATCAGCTGTGTTAGTGGATCATCAATTGCCGCCACACGCGGACTTGAAAGCGGTCCGGTATACAAAAACCCATTGATGACATCAACCGATACCAGAGCTGTCTTTTCGGGTTCGGAAACAACCTCAGCCATTGAAACCACCGGGCGTTCTGCCAGCCATGTTTCAAGATAGGTTAAAAATGAAGCTGCCTGTTCTGCTAAAGGCATTTTGACCTCCAAAATTGTTAATTCCCAATTTTCCTTTTAAACTTTAGCATATAAACATCAGAGTTATATTAACTGCTTGCCCGTCTGCATAAAGGCGATGTGTGCGCGGTATTTCGCCGTTTTCTTACAGGTAGCTTTAAATAATAGGCTTTACAACAAAAAAGGACGGCCGTTCGGCCGTCCTCACTTGGTGGACCCAGAGGGATTCGAACCCTCGACCTCCTCAATGCCATTGAGGCGCGCTCCCAGCTACGCTATGGGCCCTCATGCACCCCGTGCCCCTTATGTACAGGTTAGCGGGGCACTGCAGTGGACCTGGAGGGAGTTGAACCCTCGACCTCCTCAGTGCGATTGAGGCGCGCTCCCAACTGCGCTACAGGCCCATCTTTCAGGGTGAAAAGGATTTTACCCCTAGGCTTTTGGGCTGTCAAGCCGCCTCTTTCGCCACAACCGCCCGCCCCCGCCTGCCAGATAATTGCGCAGCGCCAGTTGTGTTTCTTCAGTGTCGCGCCAGAAGGTGGTAAGCTGCGACACATAACACAACACCGCTTCTTGCCAGGCTAATAAGGCTGCCTCACTCAGTGCGTGGGGCAAAATCTCCAGTGTTCCATCTGTGATCAGCGGATTATCAAAATGATGGATGACATAGGGATAATCGGCATACCAAAAATCCGTTCGCCCGAGCTGCCTGCCAACCCAAACTATCACCTGATGGTCTACATGGTTTCCCAACCCCATGGGCAGCACCAATAACACATCTTTTGGCAGTGAAGTTGAGAGCACCGCTGCAATCTCGTCAACCAGAGTCTGCTCTGGCAAACGGCTAAAAAGTTCTTCGTTATTGTTGACAATGGGCGCACCGCTTTGCGGATCAGAACGGTAAATCGCATCGAGCCAACCAAAGTGGCGGCAATGAGCTCCTAAAACAGCACAAGCTGCCTGGTCTTCTGCTCGACGCACCAGGATTGCTTCCCGATCTGGAATATCCCAATTTTTGTGCAAACTTTGGGCGAAATTTGAGTAGGTTTCATCACTCTGCAAGCCAGACATCAGCGTCCAAATTTCAACCCGATGCCCCTGACGGACAAGGTCCCAAACCAGACCGCCGCAGGAAAGGGTGACATCATCCAAATGAGGGGATATGAAGATATAGTCTTTTGTGTCCATAAATTAATTATTTCTAAATCTCTTTAGCATGAACGGCTTTTATAATACTACTATCATGGAAAGTGGGAAAGGTGAACAATCCAAAACCAGGGCAGAATTGGGGTAAAATTCTGAGAACAATGCCAGAAAAGGCCGCTTTCAAAGAAAGAAGCTTATGAAATTTTCAACCGTATGCGTGATTGGAATGGGTTACATCGGTTTACCCACCGCCAGCGTGTTTGCCAGCAAAGGCCTCCGGGTGACTGGCGTCGACATCAATGCCAGGATTATTGCATCTCTTAATGCGGGCGAGCCGCACATTTTTGAGCCCGGTTTAAAGCAGCTCTTTTTTGAAGCCCTGCAAGGAGGCCTGTTGAAAGCCTCTGCCGAGGTCGTCCCGGCGGATGCTTTTATTATTGCCGTGCCCACACCGTTTCAATCCGATAAGCGGGCGGATTTAAGCGCCGTTAAAGCAGCGTGCGAGGCTGTCGTCCCACACCTCAGGCGCGACAACCTGGTGATATTGGAATCAACCTCTCCGCCGCGTACCACGGTCGACATCGTTGCACCGATACTGGAAACCAGCGGTCTCAAAGCCGGGGAAGACTTTCTGCTGGCTTATTCGCCAGAGCGCGTTTTGCCCGGGCGTATTTTGCAGGAGCTGGTGGAAAACCCCCGCGTGGTGGGCGGGATCGACCCGGCTTCAGCCGAGGCTGGACGCGACCTTTACCAAACCTTTGTTCAGGGTGAGATCATCCTGACCGATGCCACCACCGCCGAAATGGTCAAGCTGATGGAAAACACCTTCCGCGATATCAACATTGCTATCGCGAACGAGTTCTCGCGCCTGGCTGACGCTTTCGATGTGGACATCTGGGAGGCGATCCGCATTGCCAACCGGCACCCGCGCGTCAACATCCTGCGCCCGGGTGTGGGTGTGGGCGGGCATTGCATCGATGTGGATCCCTGGTTTCTGGTGGAAGCTGCCCCTGAGGATGCCCATCTGATTAAAGCCGCCCGAGAGGTAAACGACAGGCAGCCGGCTTTTCTAGCCGAACAGATCCGCAAAACCGCCGGCGGGCTGCAGGGCAAAACCATCGCCTTTTTAGGATTATCCTTCAAGCCCAATGTGGACGATGTGCGCGAGAGCCCGGCCGTTGCGCTGGTAAAGCACCTGGCAGGTGCCGGCGCCCATGTGCTGGCTTACGAGCCTTTAAAGCCCGCTGCAAACCTGGCGGGGATTGAACAGGTGGATGGTATGGAAGATGCCTTAGCCAGCGCAGACCTGGTGGTGCTGGGCGTGGCGCACGAGGTCTTCAAAGCATTGAACCCCGCTGACGTGCGGACGCAAACGCCGGCACTGCTGGTGTATGACGCGGTCAATGCCTGGGATAAACAGCGCTGGGAGGCAGCGGGTTTCCAGTTTTATGGCCTGGCGCGAAAATATTGAGTCTATTACAGGCTAAATGGGAATGCGTTAAGCGGAATAGGCTTCCATATTTTCAAAGATTCTCCCCCTGTATTCTTTTTCATTTAGAACCGTATCGTATAACCCGACTTTTTCGCCTTCATGTTTGTTTATACCGGTGTATACCAGACTGGCATCTTCATAGCGTTTGAATTTATAAACAGCATCATTCATCAAAGTGCTGTTAAAGACGCCCAGGCTGACCAGCAATTCAAAATCTTTAACGGTTAAACCGGTGACCTTTTTAAATAACCCTGGCTCTAATTGGGTGATCACATCCTGCAGAGTATGTTCACGGAAATCCGTCAGGTACATAAATATGGGTATCCTGGTAGCAAATTTAATCAGCTTCTCCTGAATTTCTTTCCGCTTGGATTTGTATTCTTTTTCTTCAGCGGTCAATTCTTTCTTTTCTTTGGGTGTCAGTTTTTTATCAGGATCTTTTTTAATCTTCTTAACCGCTTCTGATTTGTTAATGATGGTTTCAATGTCAGCATTCAAACTGCGGAAACCTTCAATGCTCATTAATGCTGCCATCGCTTCCGGGTTAGCCAACAAGCGGTGCAATGTGTCATTATCCACATTGACCAAAAGGGCACTTTCCCAGCGCCGGGCAAGCAGCGTGGCTGAAGTGCCCGCCATGGCAATATCCAGGATGTCTGCCGGGTCTACCGCCTTCATTGTGCTGCCATCGTAAGCCAGTACGGGAAGAAAATTGATAAACTCTCCAACGTTAACCTCAGGGTTGCCTTCATTAACATTCAACCGGCAGGAATAATCCACAATTTGTTTAAGCGCCCGATCAAGCGCAAAATCAAAAATATAGCATTCTTTTTTAATTATTTCTTTACGCCCATCTTCAGTTATCATCTCCCATGGGTTCTGAACACGAAAGGCTGCCTGAAAATACGTCTCCGGGCTGGATAAGTTGCGGAGCATGAAAATCCCTGTCCAGGGCCTGACCGTCACGCCCGTGGTCAATTTTCCGCAGGATAGTGTGATCGTTTTACTTTTAAGAGGGTCCGCCATTGATTTTTGAACAGGGCCCAAAGCAGCAACGCCAACCCCTGCACCAGGTCCGGCGCTGACATTAATGGTGTAATCATGGTAAAAAACATTCTGCTTTTGTAACAACAGGTTACGCATGGCAAAGCAAGCTGCCACATTTGGCAAAAACCAGAACGTATGGGTGAGCACATTCAACAAGCGCGTGTCTGAATAGGGCATGGGCGGTTTGCGAGCGCCCAGCTTTAATTCATCGATGGCAGTTTCAAGGTAGGACCCGCGGATCAGGTCAAGCCATTTTTGAACTGAGTCTTCATGGATGAAGCGAGCCTCTTCTCCTTTTCCCTCAGCCGCAAAAAACACGTTCAGATCAAACTCGTTAAATTCTCCCTGCATGGCAATCTGTGTAATGCTTTCAGGGATTTTATAGGTCAGCAGCACCATGCGCGGCATGGCTTCGTACGGGTTGTTTTCGCCAACCCAATTTTCTTTTGCCCGCTGTTCATCAGAATAAGTCCAGCTGTAGATCTGTTCTTCAATAAATTCTCCCGAATTGAGGGCGCGAAAAGGCGTTCCAGAAAGAAAGAGGTAATTGGATGTGGTGATCGGTAAAAACGACTCGTCATAAGCATTATCCGCTTCTTCTTTTTTATATTTCTCAATATCCAGCGTGTCATATTCGTCCTCATCGGGCTGGTCAAAGAGCTTTTTAGCCGTTTCGCGCCAGGCGCCAAAATGATATTCATCAAACACCACCAGGTCCCAATGGGTGGCATGTACCCACTCATTTTTAACTTTAACCCCCTTATTATCCGGGTTGACGCCCAAATAATCCTGAAAGGAGCCAAAACAGACCATCGGGCGGGTTTTATCAGCATCTTCATAGTTTAATTGACCCCCGCGTTTGATAAACTGCCAGCCCTCAAAATCGATGTGCGTCAGCAAATCTTCTTCCCAGGCAGCTTCAACTGCCGGTTTAAAGGTCAGCACAAAAACCTTTTTATAACCCATTTTTTTTGCCAGTTGATAGACCGCAAAGGTCTTTCCAAAGCGCATTTTCGCATTCCACAAAAAGCGGGGTACGTGTTCCGGGTTATCCTGTCGGGCTGTTTTATAATATTCAGCGGTTTTGCGGATGGCTTCTTCCTGCTCCGGGCGCATCTTAAAATCGCGCGTGCGCTTTTCAATGTTTTCACGGCCTGTTTGTACAGCAATCACCGCGGCCTTCACATCATCAACAGAGCAGCGATACCATTCGCCGCCTGCAGCTTCAATGCCCATGTTGATCAGCGCTTGATGAACATTGCGGTCCGTGAAAGATGTTCCGTCGTCTTTCATGGCAGACTGCCGAAAAACAATCCGATAAGGCGTGTAACCATCGGGACGCTTGGTGGGATACTGCTGTGCCACGCGCTTGTCCACATCCACCGCGGTGTACCCCACCTTCAGTAACCCCCGAAAATCGGGGTTTAAATCTTCATAGGCATAGATCATCGGCTGCAGGTCGGGACGCGGCGGGAAGAAATCGTGCTCAGGCATTTTCATCCCCATTATCTAATACCATTGGCCTGATCATTGATTCAATGAATGTTATTTCATCTTCAGTCAGGTTATATTTTTCATAAAGCTCTTCATCCGTCCAGGGTTTTGAAAAATCTTGAAGCGGAACAAATGAATATACACCTTTAGGGGCATTTTGAGTGTTTTTCTTGAGTAAAACTAAAAATCTAAAAAACTTTGTGGCAATGTAAGACATAACATTCTTGCATTCATTTTCAGTTCTAAATGGGCCAATAAGCAGGAATGTTTCTGTACTTGCTGTGTTCATGTTTCCTAAAAAAGGTTTGCCCAATATTTGATGTGGAAAGCTATCGCTACCACTTCCTGCTTTTGATATGAACACTTTAAGGGAATCAATCCAATCAATATTTTTTTTGATTTCTGAACGAGAAATTATTTTTTCTCCCTCACTTGTGAATACTTTAACTGGATCATTAATGGTATTCAAGCTCTCTTGAAAATTCGAATCTATTGCAAATTGCCTACGTGTGCTTACTAGCTGCTCGAAGGATTTTGGCTTAGTAATCTTAACTTTTCTAAGTATTTCTATAGCTTCATTATATCTAATAAAAGTATCACTACCTTCTTCTAGCAAGGGACGAGGTTCACCTCCAGTTATTTTCGATCCAGCGTGTGAATAAACCGAACACAAACCCCGATTGTCTCTTTCCCACAAAAAATAACAAATGCCACCCTTAATTTGAACACCTGGAAAAATATCAGTAGCTTCAGGAAAGTCATGGATAATCCTAATACGATCATCATTTAACATAAGATTTCGAAATTTGTTCAATCCTTTCCCACCCGAAAACCATCTGGAAGGTATGATCATCGATATAAAACGAGGGTTCAATTTCATTGCTTTCGAAACAAACTTGTTATACAAAGGTATCGCACTTGTTCCACTCCCCCCACCATCACTCATTTGATAAGGCGGATTGCCAATAATGACATCGAATTTCATATTTTTAAAATCCTCAGGTAGAGCTTTGTGAATAAACTGATAGGCGTGGGTTTCCAAACCCGCTTCGCGGTCGTACAGTTCCTGGCTGGCGCCGCAGTACACACAGCGCCCCGACCGCCAGGTATGCGCCACCCTCTCAAAACGAATGTTGCCCTGTTCATCGGAAAACGCACTGCTGACGGAGTACCTGCCGTTGGCATGTTTGGAGCAGTACACCGACCGGCGGGAAAGGTGAGCCGTCAATTCCGTAATGGCAATGCCAAACAGCTGCTTTTTAAAAATATGGTCAGCACGCGCTTGCAGGTCCGGTATTTCATCTTTTAAACCAACCAGCAAGCGCCTGGCAATTTCCCGCAAAAAGACCCCGGATTTACAGCAGGGGTCCAGGAAGGTAGCGTTTTTATCCTGCCAGATCGTTTCTGGCAGCAGGTCCAGGATTTCATTGACCAGTTTGGGCGGCGTAAAGACCTCATCACTGCTCAGGTTCGCCAGGCAGGTAAGCACGTCCGGGTTATACAAGGTCGTATTCAACATCGCCTATCCTCAGGTAATGTACGGGCGGATACTCCTTGATCGGTGTGGGAATAAGAACTTCTTCACCAAGGTCAGAAAACAGGGGCAGTTCCTTCATGCTCTCATTTGAAAGCAGTTCCTGGTAGGTAAACTCCCGTCTTTTTAACATACTGCTGTTCACCAGCGACCATTCCGTAAAGACAATCGGCTGCGGTTCAGGACCAACCGTCAACAACGTGAGCGCATCCCCCCAGATGATATTCTTATCCAGGATATAGTGGATTGAACGGCGGCAGCTTTCTTGCGCCCTGGCTTTATATAACTGGCTGTATTCTTCATCAAAGATATCATACAAGCGCTGGCGGCAGGCCTGGACGTTATCTTCCAGCAGTTCAATGCCATAGATGCTCGAAACAGCCACCACCGCATAGCGTTCATAATCTGCCTGGTTTTTCCGATAACGCGTTCTGACAACGCCCAATTTTCGCTTTAGAATTTCAGTCAGGAAATTACCCGTGCCGCAAGCAGGTTCTAAAAAGCGCGAGTCAATCCGCTCCGTTTCCTGCTTAACCAGGTCTAACATTGCATTCACTTCACGCGGGTGGGTATAAACCTCGCCATGGTCCATAACCCTTTGTTTTGAAACAACCTGCTTGTTACCAGTGTTGGGTGCCATCTTTACTGCCTGATCAGATTAATCCACCTGTTTTTTGCACACACATTCCTTCAACGCTACTGGAATGGTACATTAATAATTATAACACATCGAGCACAAGACTTAACCAGGGCAGAATTGCGTTGGTGAAGGCAAGCGCAGTAAATCATTGGGGACAAAAATCAAGTTATAATGAACTCGTTTATCAAACCAACAATAATCGATGGAGGAAACATGCTGGGAGCGATTATCGGCGATCTGGTCGGTTCGGTTTACGAATGGAACAATATTAAAACCACAGAATTTGAATTCCTGAAGCGCGAATGCTTCTTCACGGACGATTCTGTCCTTACCATGGCAACCGCCAGTGCACTGCTGACCGGCTCGGGCTATGCGGAAACCTATCATCGTTTCGCCCGCTGCTATCCGGGGCGCGGTTATGGGGGGCGGTTCAAAGCCTGGATTCATTCGGATAACCCGCAACCCTACAACAGCTGGGGAAACGGCTCGGCTATGCGGGTCAGCCCGGTGGGGTTTGCCTTCAACTGCGTGGATGAAGTTTTAGCCGAAGCCGAGGCCAGCGCTGTGGTAACCCACAACCACCCCGAAGGGATCAAAGGCGCCCAGGCTACCGCTCTGTCTGTTCTGCTCGCCCGGCAGGGCGCCACCCTGACTGAAATCCGGGATGAGATCACCACACGCTTCGGCTATAATCTGACGCGCACCCTGGTCGAAATCCGCCCGGTGTATCGTTTCGATGAGTCGTGTCAGGGTACCCTACCCGAATCGATCACCGCTTTCCTCGAATCGACGGGATTTGAAGATGCCATCCGCAAAGCCATTTCCATCGGCGGCGATAGCGACACCATCGCCTGCATCACCGGTGGGATAGCCGAAGCCTATTACGGCATCCCGAATGATATTGCCCAACAAGCGTATCGCTATTTACCCCATGAGTTTATTGAGATTATCGAAATGTTTAACAAACGCTACCGGCGGGACTAACCTGCCAGTGGCGAAGGGGTTTGCCGTTTAACGGTTTCCTATTAATGTGCGGGCGCGTTCCCAAATTGCATCAAACATGGCTTCGGTCAGCCTGCCGGTAAGCGTGTTTTGCTGGCTGGGATGGTAGGAGGCCAGCAACCAGGGGGCATCTTCGCCCAGCGGGTAAAAGGCATTATGCCCGAAGGTAGGTTTTGGCTCTTGCCGGGCTGCATCGGGATACAGACGCAGGATGTTGTCAAAAGCCACTTTCCCCAACGCCACAAAGCCCTGCAAATTTGGCATCAGGCTGATCTCTGCCTGCAGCCAGGGCAGGCAGTTGCGAATTTCCTCAGCATTGGGCTTATTTTGCGGTGGCACACAGCGACAAACCGCGGTGATGAACACATCCTGCAGCGCAAGCCCGTCGCCCATATGGCTGGATTCAGGCTGGTTGGCAAAACCCACCCGGTGCAGTGCCCGATAAAGGAAATTGCCGCTGGCATCGCCGGTGAACATCCGCCCGGTGCGGTTGGAGCCATGCGCACCCGGCGCCAACCCCACCACGATAATTTTTGCTGCAGGGTCGCCAAAGCCCGGCACCGGTTTTCCCCAGTAAGGCTCGTCCTGGTAGGCTTTGCGCTTGGTTCGGGCTACTTCTTCCCGCCAGGCCACCAGGCGAGGACATTTCCGACAGGTGATAATTTCTTTTTCCAATGTGTGTAATGTTTCAGCCATGCGCCTATTCTAACCGCGTTTCCGGTTTTAAAACAGAAGCGCCCATAGTGTGGGCGCTCATCTGTTGGGCAATTATTGGTTTTTACCAGTTTTGTTTATGGGATAACATCAACCGGGATTAAGAAGGATTTTATCATCTCATCCAGGGACAACAGAGAGGGTCCAAAAGTCTCCGGAGCCATCGCAGACATCATTGTTTCCATATCATTTCGATAATTTTCGAAATTATTAATAAAATAATCCCATCCTCCCGGCGGGTCCTGATACACATTATCAACAAACATCAGGTGTTTTACGGGCATAGTGGCTGAAAGCAGATACTTTCCATCGTCCGTCAGGCCAATAAAGGCATAAATTGCGGCGTCATTGCTGATCGGGGCGATTGCCTGTCCGTATTGGGTGATAAATCGCACGCCGCTTCCATTGCGAAAATCAAGGTAAACCACCTGGAAACACATCAACTGACCAGCGTTAAAAAGAGGAACGAATGGAATCGAAGATGGGCTTGTGTCGCCGCTGGCCAACAGCGTTTGAAGATCATTGACAATTGTTTGAACAACAGGTGCAATCGCAATAAAATCCGCCACCGGGTAAACCCGTATTGCCGGAGCGTGGTACTCATTCATAACAGGGTACCCTGACAGGATGATTTCAATAAACTCCGGGTTGATGCTAAAAGTAGGCAGGTCGATACCTTCCGTTGATTCGGGGACAATCTCCTGCGAGTAACCGCTGCTTTCTTCCAGTGGGTAACAAAATTCAATACCAAAAGCATTCCCCAAAGCCATGCCGGGGCTACAGGTAAAACTTTCTGGCGTGGGTTCCTCGGTGGGGATTTCCGTTGTGGGTTCCTCGATGGGAGTTTCTGGTGGCGGTTCCGACTCTAAGGTTTCAGGTTCGGGTGTGAGCATCAGCTCTGCAATCACGGTTTCTTGAATAGCTTCAAGCGATTCCGAGATATCTTTTGGGATTGATGGGATGCTGCACGCTAATACAGCGAAAAAAAGGGTGATTAGCACCAGAACATACTTGCGCATTTTCATTTCTACTCCTTCTTTCTGATGGATAAAAGAGGCTGAAAAGAATTTTTTATTCAAATTCGATTAAACAGGAAAATGCGGGGTTTGTCAATACTTTATAAAAAAGGGGTGCCTTATGGGGCACCCCTTTGAAAGAATTAACCGTAAAAAACTGTGGATTAGCGCTTAATAGCATCCCAACCCGCATAGCGAGCGGTGCTGCCCAGTTCGGCTTCAATGCGCAGCAGTTCATTGTACTTGGCCACCCGATCAGAACGGGCAGGGGCACCGGTTTTAATCTGCCCGGTATTCATCGCCACCGCCAGATGAGCGATCGTAGCATCTTCCGTCTCGCCCGAACGGTGCGATGCCACGGCTGTCCATCCGTGGGTCTGGCACATCGTCACGGCTTGCATGGTTTCAGTCAGCGAGCCGATTTGGTTCACTTTAACCAACAGCGAATTGCAGGCTTTTTCCGAAATGGCAC
>Ga0255345_1005167_pt1 | contig 13611 bp, 10 predicted proteins | sample wastewater_treat_6_FD_192415 | JGI IMG/M metagenome (GOLD analysis project Ga0255345, IMG submission 192415) | Wastewater microbial communities from Lulu Island WWTP, Vancouver, Canada - plant20 | ecosystem: Engineered > WWTP > Wastewater > Unclassified | place: Canada: Vancouver, British... | reverse complement strand
ATATTTGCCTCCTTGTTATACTTAGTCTGTTAAGTATAACAAGTAATGCCGAATTTTTATAGAGGATTTCGATGAATAATCGGAATTTTTAGATATTTTTCGACATTATTATTTTTTCGGCATTATTCAAGTAATGTCGAATTCGACATTATTTGAAGTCCTTTTACGCTTCGGTGGAGTGCGTGGAGCGGGGGCTCGATCCCCTTGATACCAATCTGGTGGTGGCGGACAAGAGCCGCACCGACAAGACCATATGCCTGGCGGTCTCGCCGTCCCTGAAGGCTTTCGGCATACCCGGGCGTCCGCGGCTTTTTGAGGTAGTGGCAAAGGTGGCGGACGTAAACGCCGCAAGACGCTACAAGGCTCCGCGGAGGCGCTTCACGGGGCAGTCCGAAACAGCTTCCGAGCTTGCAAAGGACCCGTCACTGGAGCTTTCCTACATCGTGGCGCCGCCCCGTATGGCACACTACATCGCCTACAGCACAAGGATATATCAGATATACCTGAAATATGTGGCTCCCGAGGATATCCACGTTTACTCCATAGACGAGGTGTTCATCGACGCCACGGCTTACCTTAAGACCTACGGCATGACCGCCCATGAGCTGACTATGATGATGGTCAGGGACGTTCTGAAAACCACGGGCATAACCGCTACCGCAGGCATCGGCACCAATATGTATCTCTGCAAGATAGCCATGGATATAGTGGCAAAGAAAATGCCCGCGGACAAGGACGGAGTGCGCATTGCCGAGCTTGACGAGATGTCATACCGCAGGCTCATGTGGGACCACCGTCCCCTTACGGATTTCTGGCGTGTGGGCAGGGGCTATGCCAGCCGTCTTGAGCACAGCGGCATATTCACCATGGGCGACATCGCCCGTATGTCCACTACCGAGTTCGGGGAGAAGGCACTTTACAAGATGTTCGGCGTAAATGCGGAGCTCCTCATCGACCACGCCTGGGGCTGGGAGCCCACTACCATTGCCGATATAAGGAGCTATCGCCCCGAGAATAACAGTATCAGCTCGGGACAGGTGCTCCAGGAGGCTACTGAGAACGACACCGCCTGCCTTATCACCTGGGAGATGGCAGACCTGCTGTCCCTTGACCTGGTGGGAAAGGGGCTTGTTACAGACCAGCTCACCCTCACCATAGGCTACGACGTCAACAATCTTCGCAGGGAGGACGTAATGCGCAGCTATGAGGGCAAAGTCACTCTCGACCACTACGGCAGGGCTGTTCCCGTACACTCCCACGGCACCATAAATCTCACCGCTCCCGTGTCCTCCTCGAAGGTCATAACAGAGGCGGCTGTGGAGCTTTTTGACCGTATCACCGACGGCATACTCTGGGTCCGCAGGATAACCATATGCGCCAACAGGGTAGTGCCTGCGGAGTCTGTCCGTGAGGAGTTCCATCAGCTGGATTTCTTCACCGACCCCGAGGAGGATCAGCGCCGCAGGGAGGCGGAGGAGCGTGAGCTGCGGCGGGAGAGATCACTCCAGCTGGCAATGCTTGATATAAAGGAACGCTACGGCAAGAACGCTCTGCTCCGCGGAGCCAATTTCCGCGACGGAGCTACCGCCCGTATGCGCAATCAGCAGATAGGCGGACACAGGGCATAGGAGGGACAAAAATGTCAGACAGCTATAACGATATAATCGGTCTGCCACACCATGTTTCGCAGACCAGACCACAGATGTCACGCCGTAACCGCGCGGCGCAGTTCGCGCCCTTTGCGGCTCTTACGGGCTATGACGAGGCTGTGAAGGAGTCGGCTCGCCGCACCGACAGCAGGGCGGAGCTCTGCGACGACGATGCGGCTGAGCTGAACAAAAAAATACAGCTCATAGGGGCGCGTATCGCCTCTGAGCCGTTCTGCGAAGTGACCTATTTCGTCCCCGACAAGCACAAGGCAGGCGGGGAATACATAACAGTTTCGGGCAATGTCCGCTTCATAGAGGAAGCCACGCGGCAGATGGTGTTCTGCGGCGGTCTCAGGATACCTCTTGACGATATAGTGGGCATAGTCCTGTAAAAAGAGCAACAGCCCTACCTCCGCCCAATCGGAGATAAGACTGTTCTGATCTGCCCTCTTACAAAAGGAAAGATAGCAAAAAGGAATTACTTACAATATATCACAAAGACCGCCTATAGTCTTTGTAGGGTGTTCGCAACGATCTCTGCGTGATACTGTATATACCCGGGGCTCCCGAGCTATCCTGTCGGAAACGGCGGGTACAGCAAACCCGAAAGCAGGTAGGGGAGTATAGTGCAGAGTCTCCCCGCCTGCGGGTCTGTTGACATGAGAGGTATTGCCGCGCTCAGCGGCTTATATTTCCGGTCAGGATCTGTTATCGGGGAAGGCTGTGATCTTGCCGAGAATGAACTGCTGTATAAGTAATGCGTCTGTAACGTTGTATTCACCGCTCATATCCACGTCGGCAGCCAGAGATGAGATATTGCTGCTGAATGTGCCGCTGATGAGCGCCCTTCTTGCTGCGACCATGTCGAAATTGTCAACATTTCCGTCGCAGTTTATATCGCCGAGGACAAAGGTGACGGGAGAGGGGCCGTCTACCTTTGTGCCTGAAACAGCGCCTATTGCCTCGTCGATATAGAAGTTTCCGGTGCCTTCCGCAGTCTCAACATAGAGAAGAAGGTCGGAAGCTCCTTCAGGGATCATAAAGTTTGTATTTGCCAGCTGCACATACTGTCCCTTCAGGGCAGTTGCCTGTGCAACGTGGGCGAATTTGGTCTCTCCCGCAGAGTCTGCGTACTGCAGTGAGAGCACGAAATCCTGTGTGGGGGTATCGCCCTCAAGGTATTCAGCGCAAACGCTGAAGCTGTACTCCTTGCCGGGCTTGAACACTTCTGTGCTGAGGGACTTCTGGAGACCGTTCCATGCCTTCTCACGGTTCTGTGAGAGGAGAGCCTCTGCGTCCTTGTAGGGGGTACGGCCGCTGAGTGTAGCCTCTGCTGCGCCGCGGCCCTCCCAGCTGAAGGTGTCACCCTCAAAGGTGTCGTGGAAATAATAGCCGTTTTCATCAGGGTCTGTATTGACGGGAGGGGTAACAGGTTCGCTCGGCTGATCATTTCCACTGCCGCCCTCAAGAGTTACTACGAATGTGGAGACGCTTCTTGCGGGAAGCTGAGCCCAGAAGGAGTCTCCGCTGTATTCAAGGTTTTCGGTCTTTGCCAGGTTTTCGTTGCTTGTGGTCCTCCAGCGGTCGATATCTGAGATATTCTTTCCTACGGAGAACTGCTGTGCATAGCCTTCATCGCTGTTGTTTACGGCAACGATGGTCACCTGGTTCCTGTTATTCTTGTAAGCCGAAACGAGAACGTTTGTAGCAGGCTGCTCCGTAGCGTCTATGCGGACATCGCCGGGACGGACAAACTTGGAGAACTGTGCCATACAGTAGCCACGCTTGCTTATGGTGCCGTTTTCGTTCATAGGGCTGTAATTTCTTCTGATATACCACCATACATAGGCGTTGAGGTTGCCCACAACGAGACCGTTGTGGATATTCTCGGATACCTTTATGGCTTCGGGCCAGCGCTCGTTTGAGTTTGCCTCACTGTTGGGGACATATACCTCGGTCATCCAGATCTCCTTGCCGCTGTTTTCAAGGGCAGGGAAGTCCATCTGGCTGCGCTGAGTGCCGTAGAAATGAGTGCCGAAGAGGTCGGTGTTGTTGTAAGCCGCTGAGTTATTGAGGATAGCGTTGTATATATCCTTGCGGTACTGGAAGCTTTCGGGAGACATGAGCTTTGCCTTTGTGCCCGATGTTACCTGCTTTCCGTACTGAGCGATGAATGAAGCAAGGTCATTGGCGCTCCAGTAGGTCCAGTCCGCAGCGTAGTCAGGCTCGTTCTGGACGGATACCGAGTAGAGGTTGACGCCCTTGCTCTCCATAAATTTAACATAGCTGTTCAGATGTTTTGCATAGTCAGCCCACTTGTCCTTTCTGAGCTGATACTTACCGCCTGCAACGCCGCCGTTTACGGTGTTTCTCATAGAGGCGGGAGGGTTCCACGGTGTGGCGAATACGGTAGCGCCCAGCTTCTGTGCAGCCAGCGCGGTGGGAACAGCTCTGCTCCATGAGTTGCTGTCGTCGCTGACGTATATACGGAGAATGGTGAGACCAAGCTCATCATCGCCGTTGCCGAATGCCTTCTGCACCTGAGCGGAGGACATATCCGAGCCCACCCATTCGGGAAGGTTGATACCGCCGAAGCCTCTGATAGTCTGATAGGTCTTGGACGGATTTACCGTACATAAAGATGCCGCGTCCGTATGGAATACGGGAGCCGCAGGCAGTGAGGCAGCGATAACTACGCCGCTGAGCACAGCGGAAAGAGCTGCCTTTACAGTTTTCATAATATTCAATTGTATCACTCCAAACATATAATATCCCACATAGCACCTATATTGCTATATGTTTATTATAAACAAAATATGAATTGATAACAACCTATAAAATAAATATTAGGTGGACAAAATGAGGAACTTACAAAAATTGCCCGTACCGACCGTTTTTTGCGGTAGTACGGGCATTTGCACTATTGTGTCAGCTCGGAAAAAACGAGCATTTTTATATGTTTTTGTACCTGTCTGTGACCCTTGCAGGAGGGTCAAAGCTTATATCCTCTCTCCTGGGGAGCGGACTTGGCATCGGCGCAGACTCGTCATTGGGGATACACAGATAGATGGTATCGTCACCGTCTAACTGCGCTGCACAGAGCTCCTGAGGATCGTAGTCCTCATAGCAGTAGAGGGTAGCAAAGGTGGTCTCGCCCTCGGCGTCTATGGCTTTGACTAAGTCTATGAACTCGCCGGGCTTCTCGGAGCTGTCCAGGGTGCCGGTGATCCTGTAATAGACGTCGCCTACGGTAAATCCCGCCGGCAGCGTGGGCGTAGTGGGGTGGTTCTCACCGCCGCTCGTAGTGGTGACTGAATAAGTAGGCGACGGCATGGTAGTCGCCACAACGGGCAGAGCGGTAGTGTGCAGACCTGTTATGGTAGTCATCACGACAGTGGTGGTAGTAGCCGTTGTAGTCAGTCCCCACCTTGTTGACGTAACAGCCGGCAGTGTGGCGACGGGCGCCGTGGTAGTGATCACCACTGTTCGTGTGGTAGTCCTTGTGGTATGGATACGGGTGGTGGTAGTAGTCCTGGGTCTTGTGGTGGTAGTTATATGCCTTGATGTAGTGCGGGGCGGCGAGGTCACTTCTGCCTTTGTGGTGGTGGGAAGTGCGCCTGACTGACCTCCGTGTGCGGTAGTGGTCGTCCTCGGTGACTGTGAGGTAGTCCTTATGTGCTCCTCAGAGCCCGAAGCGGTGGTACGTGGGGCTGTAGTCACAGCCGACGGGCGCTCCTGCGCCGTGGTACGGGCTGTGGTGGAAGCCGTGGTATCAGCGGCAGACGTTGCTGCGGCTGATGTGGTGCCGCTGCCGTCAGAAGTGACTGCGGCGGCAGTTGTCGTAGTATCCGCAGATGCGGTGGTACGGGCAGTAGTCTCTGTAGTGATTCCTATGTCAGTTGAAACAGAAGTAGTCGTAACAGGTGGGACATCGTGGTAGTCTCCGTCATCGGGAGCGATCCTTCTGAGGAGATCCATTTTCCATATACCCAGACCCAGCATGAGAACTATACAGCAGCTGAGGGCAACGGAAAAACGCTTTATGTATACAGCTTTTTTTCTCTTTTTTTCTTCAAGGTATTCATCTCTGCGCCGAAAAACGCGATCTGCGATCTTATTATAGTCTCTCATACTCAAAGCCCTCCTTTTCAAGCTTTGATCTCAGCGCAAGCTTTGCTCTGTACAGGAGATTTTCGATCTGGCGATTGCTTTTTCGCATTACAGCTGCAGCCTCAGAGTTGCTCATCTCTTCAAAAAATGTAAGATAGAGCACTTGTCTGTAGTCTGAGCTCAGGGTCTCCATAGCTCTGTGAAGTGAGATCTTTTGTTCCTCGCGCAGGTAATCCTGCTCGATACTGCGCTCATCGGAAAGGTCATAGAAGTCATCGACAGCCTTGTCCGACAGGTGTTTCCGCTTTCTCATGCCGTCAATGGCGGCATTGCGGCCTATGGAATAGAGCCATGTTTTAAAGGAGCATTTACCCGAAAATTTCGGCTTTTTTACGGCAAGCTTGAAGAAGGTGTCTTCCGCAAGCTCCTCGGCAAGGCAGAAATTCCCTGTTATGCCGTTGAGATAAAGGACCAGACCGTCGCTGAAATCGCGGATCAGGTCGGTAAGCCCTTCATCGTCACCGTTCAGGTAACGTTGATAGTTTCCTGCACCGTTATCCATGAGCGCCTCCTTTCCATAGGATGCCTCCTCTATAATATTAGACGTATGAGGAGGTGAAATCTCTCGTGATTATTTTAAAAAACCTGCAAGGACGCCTCTTGCCTCATCGTACTCGAAGGTACAGGTGGACAGGAGGACCAGATTTTTCGCCGAAAGCTCCTCTGCGGTGACGCTGCTGTGGTACGCCGCCGTATGAAGAAGGAGCTCAGCATATTCCCTGCGGTCCTTGTCGGTGATGAATACCGTATTATATATGGGTGAGTCCGAGGGGACTGTGAGATAGGCGAAGAACTCTATCTCCTGCCTGCCCTTGTCGGTGACAAGGAAGCCTTGTCTGTGGCTGTCCATATAGGAGCTGTCCCTGTACAGACCCACGGGGGCGAACATAAGCATTCCCTCGAAATTATGTGCATAGATGACGGAAGTGTACCCCGAAAAGTCTCCTGCACAGCGGCAGTCAAGGAAGGGCAGCCCGAATGGGTCGCTCTCTCTGTCAAGACCGTGGTCAAGGTAGAAGCTGTTGTCCTCGCCCTGCACAACGGGGTAGTCAATGCCCGTGTCGGGCACATAAAGCCAGCCCACGGCATCGGAGCAGACCTTCCTGACCTCCTCGACAGGGGAGAGTACAGCAGCCTCCGTGACTGTCTCTGAGCCTGTCACAGGCTGCATATCAGGGCTGTCCGCCGCAGTTGCAACGGGTATATTTTCAACGTCGGGGCGGACGCAGTCAAAAAGCTTCTCCTGCTTATCGAGAGCTGAGGTCATACGCTTCTCTGGCAGGTAGACCTCCTGCCGATAGCGGTATACCGCATAAGCTCCCGAAAACAGGAGAAGCAGTAATATCGTGATAAGTATCCCTTTTTTCATTGCTGTTCCTCAGTGCGCTTGCGGCGCTTCTTTATCAGCAGAAGCAGAGCCATTACAGCCACCAGAACTGCCGAGCCCGCGATACTTAATGCCCAGAATCTGTCCTTAGTGGACAGGAAACCGGTGTCGGGGGGCTCGAATTCTTCGTCCACAGCGGCATAGAATATCCATTTGAAGATTATCTCGCCCTCAACATGGCGGTCGCCGTTCTTGTCGCGGACTATTGTTATGCCCTTGTCGGTGACTATGCGTGAGCCCTCGTCGATGTGGCGCATATCCTCATCGAGACCCGACCATACCACGCTGCATGAGAGGGTATGGCTGTCGCCGGGCTCATAGTAGCCCAGGTCCTGTATTTCCTCGGTGAGGTCGATATTGCCCTTGCCGTTGACGTTGCCTTCAAAGAACTGAACGCCGTCAAGGCTCATGGTGCAGTCCACTTCCTCCTCAAGGTCTATCTCGCCGTTTTTGGAGACGGGCTCCACATAGAAATATATGTGGTAAGCCTTGTCCTCGCGGAGGTTCATGAGCTGGACGTCCTTGGAATAGGTCTCGCCGTAGGTCATATTCTCAACGTGAAAGAAGTATTCGCCTGTGCTGCTGCTGACCACATTTCCGTCCGAATCCATGGCGGTCAGGTCTGAGGGGAGTCCCTTCACAGCTCCGTCGGGGAGCTGAACAGCTGCCGAAGCACGGGCAGACGCAGAAAAAAGGAGGAAAGAGCTGCACAGAGCGGCAATGAATGCTTTTACTCTCATGCCCTTTCCTCCTTTTGTTATGACTTATGCTGTACTATCTGAGCTTGCTGTTCATTACCAGGTAGGATTACCTGTGCTGCCGTTAACAGTTGCGTTCGATACCCAAGGTGTGATGGAATCCTTCTGATATACGCCACCCTCTGTCTTAGTCATCTGAACGCTGTCAAGACCAACGGTCAGATCGTATGTAAGATCGCGGTAAGCGCCTGCCTGTACGGAATTGTCCAGTGTAGCTGCTGTTATGAGGTTGCCTGTATTTGCGCCTGCTTTCAGGAGCTCATTGTAGTAGAAGTAACCGTCAACATTAGTACCGTCGCCTGGTGTCAGATCATGCTTGTATGTCCACTTGGACTTGTTAGCAGAATCGAGCTCAAGGGCGATAACGATGTCATCGTCTGTAGAAGCTGTGTCCTCGCCTGCATATGTAACGAGGATATGAGTTGCATCGTCCCAGCCTGTAGCTGCTTCCCAGGCACCTGAAGTAGCGTTCTTCTTTGAGAGAACAGAAGTAACGGCGCCTGTTACAAGATCCTTTGTATCCTGTATCTTCACACCGGTAACGCCTGTGAGCTTTCCGTCGTCCTTAGCGCCTGTATCTGTAGGAGCAGGAGCGGGAGTGAGAACACCGTCAACAGTGATGTCGCCGTTGTCGAGCTTTGTGTTTACAAGACCGTAGTACTTGCTTCCGTCGAAGTAATAGCCCGAGTAAGCGAAGCCGTCAGTGATCTGTCTGCGGAAGATATAGAGACCCTTTACAGTAGGAGTGAACGAATTGGAATTGTTGATGGGACCTGCGGTAACGCCTGTTGCGTCGGTATATGCGAGATAACCGCCTGCCTGGAGGAGTATGCGCTCAGCATCTGTGAGCTCAACAGCATTTGTTAAAGTGGGCTCGGTGCCTGTAGTATAAGCGATACCGTCGCCAAGCTGAGTACCCCGGAGGGCGTGCTTGAGGTCCAGTCTTACGTAAGCGTCGATGTTTCCTGTGTTAACAGCGGAAACGTCCTTGTTGATCTCCTGTCCGGGGAGCCATTCCTCGGGGGGAGTAAATGTTTCGGTAATGGAAACGCCGTAATCGGCGGCTGCCGTCAGGCGGTTAGTTACTTCATCACTGGAAGTGAACCATGCAAAGGTGCTGCCTGCTGCGATAACAGAGGCTATCCCCAACGCGCCTATCAGGACCTTTTTATCCTTTTTATTATCCTTTGTGTTTTTCATAACTTGCACCTCTCTTAAATAAATATTATGTTCACTCCGTCTTATCCGCAGATCCGGTCTCTTGCGGAGTATTGACCTTTTTCTCACTCTTGGGAGCAAGATACATATTCAGCAGTCTGAAGAATATCCACAGCAGTATTATGAGGGCTGCTACCAGATACCATCTCAGCTGCACGAAGCGGACGATATATCCCAGCTTGGGGATACTGAACTTCACGCTTCCGATAACTCTTGCCTGATCTATAAGCATTGCGTCTTCGGTGTCGTTGGCATCGCCCTTTGTCCTGAAGCAGGTAACGCCTGTACCGTCATAGTTTTCCAGCTTCTGGGTAACTCTGTGGGTAAGGTAGGCGTCCGAGCTGCTTGAGGGATTGAATGTGATGACATCGCCCACATTTATATCCGAAGCATTCTGGAGCTTTACGAATACCATATCGCCTGTCTTATAGGTCGGACTCATTGAAGGAGTCAGTACGGTGTAATACCTGTAGCCGAAGAAAGATTTATTGGGGCTGTGATCAGCCGCGAACATTATAGCCGCAACGATTATCCCTATGGCGAGCAGGTATATAAACAGCTTCTTTATCAAGCTGAACACCCTGTAACCCGAACTCGGCTCGGGCACATTATTCGCTTTTTCGCTCATAGCACTCTCCTTCCGAGAATGATATAGTGTAACTCTTATTAAAGAAAAAGTATTATCTTTACTGTAATAATATAATACCATATAATCATTATATAGTCAAGTGAAATGCGAAAATTTCGCTGAATTGCATAGTGGAGAAAAAAACTCACCATTTTTGTAGAAAATAACAGTTCAAAGGACGCGAAATCCCCTTTCAGCAGGGGCACTATGGTAATTTTTGTGGAACAAGTGCCAATATTCTTAACTTGTGGTGTCATTTTTTGCTGTATTTTGATGATCTGTTCAGTTTTTGCTCTCTTGGTTGACTCCATTTGTGAAAACTGTTATACTAAAAGTACGGAATATCGTCAAAAAATGAACTTCAAGTGCAAAAATGAGGCCCAAAACTTTAAGATTACTTTAAGACTATTTTAAGATTGAAAAATTATCATTAAGACAAGATCTGAACGGAAAACGTGCAAAAACTCAATAAAAACATGAAAAATCACATATGGAGGGATATGTAATGATCAGACGAACAGCAAAAAGAACAGGAGCAGGCATTATGAGTCTGGCGCTCCTTCTCGGTGCGGCAGGAATGATGCCTGCACCAAAGGCAGCGGCAGCAGGCTCGGTAACTATCAATGAGGTCTGCCCCAAGAACAGCACCTACCCCGCACCCGACGGCGGCTTATACGACTGGATAGAGCTCTACAACGGCTCGGGCAGTGCAGTTGACATAAGCGGCTGGGGCATCACAGACAAGGAGGATACTCCCTACCGCTTCACTATACCCGCGGGTACAGTGCTCCAGGCAGGCGAGAGAAAGATCTTCTTCTGTGACGGTACAGCAGGCGAGACCGACAGCAGTATAGCTCCCTTCGGTCTTTCCACCAGCGGCGAGGTACTCACTCTCACAGACGCTTCGGGCAGTATGGCTTCACAGGTCACCTTCGGAGATATGGCTAAGGATACATCCTACGGACAGTATCCCGACGGCAGCGGAGAGTACTTCGTTCTGGCAGCGACTCCCGGGGAAGCAAACAGAGCTCCCGAGGGCTCAAACGCAGTAAGGACACCCTCCTTCTCTGCCGAGAGCGGCTTCTATAACAGCGGCTTCTCACTTTCCATCGACGTTCCCGAGGGAACAACAGTTTACTATACACTTGACGGCAGCGATCCCACATCAGCTTCCGAAAAGTACACAGGTCCTATCAGCGTAAAGGATATGACCAGCGAGCCCAACAAGCTCAGCGCAAGAACAGACATCACAGCTTATACGGATATACTCGCTCCTGCCGAGGGCGTTCTCAAGGCAGCAGTAGTACGTGCGGCAGCAGTTGACGCTCAGGGACGCACCAGCGAGATCATCACAAAGACTTACTTCATCGGCTCCACAAACGTGGACAAGTATAAGAATATGAAGGTCATCTCTCTCGTTACCGATCCCGATAACCTTTTCGACTATGAAAAAGGTATCTATGTAAAGGGCAAGGTATATGACGAGCAGAACGGCGGAGGCGGCTGGACCATGCCCGGCTGGGGCGGTCAGCAGGACGGTCAGCAGGATCCCAACCAGGGACAGCAGGGCTGGAACCCCGGTGCATGGGGTCAGCAGGACGGTCAGCAGCAGGGCTGGGGCAACTTTGACTTCGGCGGCGCAGGCAATCCCGTGGCTATGGCAGATGAAGGCGGTCAGCAGCAAGGCGGCTGGGGCGGCTTCGGCGGCATGGGAGGCGGCATGGGCGACTTCGCATTCATGTCACAGGCCAACTACAACCAGAAGGGCGCAGAATGGGAGCGTCCTGCCAATATCGAGATCTTCGAGAACGGTCAGAGCGTAGTTTCCCAGAACGTGGGCATCAGGACAAAGGGTGCAGCTTCCCGTGCATGGGCACAGAAGAGCTTCAACGTCTTTTCACGTATGGACTACGGCAAGGGCGAGGTGGAGTATGACCTCTTTGAGGGCAAGTCCACAAAGGAGAAGAACGGCAAGGTAATTGACAAGTTTGACGGCTTCACCATCAGAAACGGCGGAAACGACAACATGGCAGGCTATTTCCGTGACTCCGTGAACCAGGCTCTCGTGGCTGACAGAAACAATATGGCTACTCAGGCTACCAGCGAGTGCATACTCTTTATCGACGGCGAGTTCTGGGGCATCTATCAGCTTATGGAGAAGTACAACTCCGACTATTTCAACTCACACTACGGCGTTAAGAAGAACGACGTTGCCTTCGTAAAGAACGGCAAGCTTGAGGAGGGCAATGACTCCGACCTCAGCGACTGGAACAACCTGCTCAACCAGATCTCCAGCGCAGATATGACCAATGAGGCTACATATAAACAGTTCTGCGAGAAGCTTGATATGCAGAGCTATATTGACTACTTCGCAGCACAGATCTACTGGGCTAACCATGACTGGCCCGGCAACAATACTGCTGCATGGCGTGCAAATACAGTAGACCCCGAAAATCCCTATGCAGACGGCAAGTGGCGTCTGGTGCTCTTTGATACCGAGTACAGTGCCAACCTTGCTGACAAGGTAAGCGAGACAGGTCCTACCTACAACAGCTTCAGCCAGTTCGGCGGCGGAGGAGGCTTCGGCTTCGGTATGGGCGGAGGCGGACTCAGCGGCTCATTCACCTCACTGATGAAGAATGCAGAGTTCAAGAAGCAGTTCGAGCTGACATTCATGGACCTTGCAAACTATAACTTCGATACAAAGAAGACCACAGATATCATCAACTACTACAAGGGCTTCAAGCAGCAGATAGTTGATACCTATGAGCGTTTCCCCTCATCGAAGAACACTCACAATGCTCAGACCTTCGATCAGGATTATCAGCTCCTTGAGACATTCTACAACACAAGATACAGCAACGTAACAAGCCAGATGAAGAGCTACATGGGTCTCCAGGGCAGCCTTGCATCAGTTACCGTAAACAATGACGGCTCAAAGGGCTCGATAAAGTTCAACACCATCAACCTTGACGACTCACTCAGCACATGGACCGGAAAGTACTTCACAGACTATCCCGTGACCGTAAAGGCTGAGGCTAAGGAAGGCTACTCCTTCGACCACTGGGAGGTAACAGGAGCAACTGTATCAAATACAAGCTCCGCAGAGATCACCGTTCCCGTAAGCGAGGGCGTCAGCATAAAGGCAGTCTATGCCGCAGGCGGTTCACCTGCTCCTCAGACTACCACCACTACAACAACAGCTCCCGTAGTAACAACAACTACAACTACCACGACAGCTCCCGTCGGCAACGTTGTTTACGGCGATACCAACTGTGACGGAAAGGTAGAGCTTGCAGACGCTGTACTCATAATGCAGTCTCTTGCAAACCCCGACAAGTACGGCACAAAGGGCAATGCCGAGAAGCACATGACCGAACAGGGCTCAAAGAACGGCGACGTTGACAAGTCTACACCCGGACTTACCTCCAACGACGCACTGAAGATTCAGGAATATCTCCTTGGAAAGCTCACCTCACTCGATTAATTACCGGAAAGGGCTGCACAGATGTTGTGCAGCCCTCTTTCGTTTATATTCAGTTTCTTACCTCGGTGTAGTAGTACACCGCAAGCTGTGTCCTGTCACGGAGCATAAGCTTGTCCAGGAGGTTGCTTATATAGTTTCGCACCGTTCCCTCGCCCAGGAACAGCTCTCCCGCTATCTCCTTGTTGCTGTAAATTGTCCCCCAAAAAGTAGACAGTAAAAATGCACCCACCCTGCAATAAATGAAGCGCAGGTAACTGTTATTGAGAAAATCCCAATTTGCAGACAGTGAATCTGCATCGTGGACACTGAAAATG
>Ga0255345_1005165_pt1 | contig 13613 bp, 10 predicted proteins | sample wastewater_treat_6_FD_192415 | JGI IMG/M metagenome (GOLD analysis project Ga0255345, IMG submission 192415) | Wastewater microbial communities from Lulu Island WWTP, Vancouver, Canada - plant20 | ecosystem: Engineered > WWTP > Wastewater > Unclassified | place: Canada: Vancouver, British... | reverse complement strand
TAGCCCTTATTGGATGTCCAGCTTCAGCCGTTCGGGCCGGGTTATTGGGTCTTTTAATGCTCTGGGGCCGGCAGTTAGGCCGAGTAGTTCAGGCCTACCATTTACTGCTTATTAGCGCCAGTCTTATGCTTATTGTTAACCCTTTTTATTTATGGGGTGATTTAGGTTTTGGGCTTTCCTATTTAGCAGTTTTAGGTTTAATGACCTGGACCAACCGGTGGGACAACATCATTAAACGATTACCGTTGGTTCGTTATCCTTTTATTCGGGATAATTTGGCCGTGACCTTGGCCGCTCAGATGTGGACTTGGCCCCTTATTTTTTGGCAATTTGGCCAGATTTCGTTAATTGCTCCGTTAGCTAATCTTCTTGTTGTTTGGGCCTTGCCTTGGCTTACTATTTTTCTCTTGCTGGCTAGCCCCATAGCTTGGCTGTGGCCGGCTGGTCAGGTTTTTATTTTTGCGCCTGCCGGTTGGCTACTGAATGTTTTACTTATGATTATTAAGTATTTAGCCCATTTACCCTTGGCAGGCTTTATGGTTGACTGGCCTTATTGCTGGCGGATTATTATTGGTATCGTATATTATCTATTAACTATAATTTTATTAAGAAAATTTACCCTGACAAATAATGATTATGTGGTAACTCCTAAAAAAGTTGTTTAATAACAAAAGGGAGGTGTTTAACAAAAAAGACATTATTAGTAGTAGGGTGCTCCAAGGTTGAGTTTATAACATTAAGGGTCAAAAATAGAAGTTAGTTTTTTACCTTGCTTTTTCAGGGCTTTTTTGGTATGCTGACAGCAGTTTTTCTTATCTTTATGAGTGAATTAGCACCAACTTACGACGCTAAAAAATATGAAGCGGCTATTTACCAGCGCTGGGTAGCTAGTGGTTTGTTTAATCCAGATAATTTATCTTTACCGCCGACAGCTCCAAACTATACTATTGTTTTGCCGCCTCCTAATATTACTGATAAACTACATTTAGGTCATGCCGCCATGTTAGCTATTGAAGATGTACTTATACGTTATCATCGAGCGAAGGGACATCGGAGTTTATGGCTTCCTGGCACTGACCACGCCGCTATTGCTACACAAAATGTAGTAGAGAAGATGCTATATAAACAAGAAGGCAAGACCCGTTATGATTATGGCCGAACTGAATTTTTACGCCGTGTGTGGCAGTTTGCTTTGCCAATTCAAACTACTATTTTAGAGCAAATTAAAAAAATGGGTGCTTCTCTGGATTGGTCGCGGTTAGCTTTTACTATGGATGAACCTCGTCAAAAGGCGGTGCGGCATATGTTTGTAGAAATGTATAATGAGGGAGTAATTTATCGGGGAGAAAGAGTAGTAAATTGGTGTCCTCGCTGTCAAAGCACGCTGGCCGATGATGAAGTAGATTATCGGGAGCAGGCGGCTAAACTTTATACTTTTAAATATTCTCCTGATTTTCCAATACCCATAGCTACTACTAGGCCAGAGACTAAATTGGGCGATACGGCCGTAGCTGTCCATCCGCAAGATGAACGCTATCAACAATATATCGGTCAAACTTATTCTCTTAATTTCTGTGGCCAACCGCTTACCTTAAAAATTATTGCTGACCGTTCAGTGGATCGTAATTTTGGCACTGGGGCCGTAGGGGTGACGCCAGCCCATTCGCTTAGTGATTGGCAGTTAGCTGAGAAATATGATCTTCCAATGGTTAAGGTTATTGATACTGACGGTCTTTTGGGACACAACCTCGGACAATTTAGTGGCCTTTCAACCCTAGCTGTTCGGGAGTTAATTGTTGCTGAGCTTAAAAAACAGGGCTTACTAATTAAGGAAGAAGCAGTTACTAATAATTTATCTGTTTGTTACCGTTGTGGTACTCCTATTGAGCCATTGCCGTCTAAACAATGGTTCGTCAGCGTAGATAAACCCCTAGATCGTTTAGGTGGTCGTTCCTTAAAGACTGCGGCTTATGAAGTGGCAGAGAACGGTCAAATTAAATTTATTCCTCAACGTTTTACTAAACGTTATCTAGAATGGATGGACAATCTTCATGATTGGTGTATTTCACGGCAGATTTGGTTTGGTCATCAGATTCCAGTATGGTATCGGGGAGACGAAGTGCTAGTAAGCGAGACAGCCCCCACAGAGTCTGGCTGGACACAAGATCCTGACACCCTAGATACTTGGTTTTCTTCAGGGATGTGGACTTTTTCTACTTTGGGCTGGCCAGATAATTGGCAGAAGGGGCAAAAATTGGGTGATTTAGCGCGTTTTCATCCTACTCAGGTGCTGGAGACTGGTTATGACATCTTGACTTTATGGGTCTCGCGGATGATTATGATGTCCCTTTTTGCTTTGGGTGAGGTACCTTTTTATGAGGTTTATCTTCATGGTTTAGTATTAGACGAGCAGGGGCATAAGATGAGTAAATCTAAGGGAAATGGTTTAGATCCAGTGGCCATGATTGAACTTTATGGGGCTGATGCTGTGCGACTGTCTTTGCTTATTGGTGTTACTCCGGGCAATGATTGCCGGCTAGGGACTAGTAAAATTGAGAGTTGCCGTAATTTAGTTAATAAACTATGGAATATTGGCCGCTATATTTTATCTATTGTGCCCAATAAGGCAGTTTTTGTCCAGAATAATCTAGACTTATCTCAGACAACTTTAGCTGACAGGTGGATTTTACGTCAATTTAATAACCTTATTTCTGCCGTTAGTAATTATTTGGAGCATTATGAATTTTCTTTAGCCAGTGAGGCCCTGCGTGATTTTACTTGGCACGATCTAGCTGATTGGTATTTAGAGATTAGTAAAATAGAGACCAGTAAGGAGAAATTTAATATACTAGCCTATCTTTTTAAGAATCTACTGATTTTATGGCAACCCTTCATGCCATTTGTGGCTGAAGTTTTATGGGACGAATTAGCGATAGAGGATAATTTACTTATTGCTCCTTGGCCTCAGCCCGAGGATATGAACCGTCAAGAAAAATTAGATTTTACCTTAGTACAAAATCTGATTGTAGAAATTCGCAATGTTCGAAGCTTAAATCATATATCGCCTACTCAGAAGATGAAGGCCACTATTATTGCCGGTCCACTAGCTGAGGCCTTAAAGCAGGAAACAGAAATTATTAAAAATTTACGCACTGGCCTGGAAGCTGTTACTATTGTAGCCAGCGGCTCAATACCGGTTAGTAGTTTATCCGGCGCAGTTGGGCCTCTTAGTTTTTACTTAGAGGGCCAAGAGATGAGCGCAGTAAATCAGGAACAGCTAGAACACAAAATTCAAGAATTATCTGCGGCTATTAATAATCTTAACCGCCGGCTTCATGACCCTGAATTTTTAAGTAAAGCGCCGGAGCATATTATCTCTAAAGAGAAAAATAAATTAATTAGCTGGCAAGCTGAGCTTGAGGCTCTGCGTCAGCAATTAAATAACCAATAATATTATGGCCATCCTATTTAACATTTTCATTTCCTTTATTGTTCTTCTTATTTGTTGGCTATTAACGCAAGCAGTCGCGAGCTATGGTGAGCGATTAGCCAAGCGGCACAGGAGCACCAAATTCAATCCTACCATGAAAGTAATTATGCGGCGATCAGGCCAGATAGTAATATATATTATTGGCTTATTAATTGTTGGGAAAATTTGGCAAATAGATATTAGACCGCTGTGGGCTGGACTAGGGGTGGCCGGAGTAGCTATTGCCCTGGGCCTGCAAGAGACTTTATCTAATTTATTTGCTGCTTTATTTGTTATATTAGATAAAACTATACAAGTGGGGGCTTATCTGCGTCTAGACGATGGAACGGTAGCTAGAGTAGAAGATATTTCCTGGCGATCTACCCGTCTTTTAACTGCCGCTGGAGGGACAATTATTATGCCTAACCGCTTATTTACTAACCAAAAAGTTACTACCTATAATGAAACTGACCGTGGCTGGGTACTGGAGCTATCCGCTATTGCCGGCCCGGGGAGCGCGTTAAAAGAAGTAGAAGCAGGAGCGTTAGCCGCTGGCCTTAAGGTAGCTAAGCGCTACCAGAAAAAGGTAAGCCAGCCTCAGGTTTATTTTGAAGAATTAACGCCAACTGGCCTTAAATTTAAGATAATTATTAAAATAGATAAGGTGGCTGACGAACTGCCAGCCCGGCATGAGTTGTTAGAAAATTTAATTACTGAGCTAACTAAGCGGTCTTGCCCCTTGGTTGGCCGTTAATTATATGGTTAAGCCTAATCCTGAGCTCATTGATGACCTGCTGGAGCGAGGCGTTAATGAGATCATTGTTAAAGAAAAATTAAGAGAAAAATTATTAAGTGGCCAAACCTTAAGGGTAAAGCTAGGTATTGATCCTACTAGCACTAAAATACATTTAGGTCGGTCGATACCCCTTTTAAAGTTGCGCGATTTTCAAGAGTTAGGACATCAAGCTATCTTAATAGTTGGTGATTTTACTGGAGTTATTGGAGATACCTCAGATAAAGAAAGCGAACGGCCGATGCTTTCGCCAGAGCAGGTAGCTAACAATATGAAGGAATATTTTAACCAAGCTGGCAAGATTATTGACCTTAAGCGCTGTGAATTTCATTACAATAGTGAATGGCTGAGCAAATTAACTTATCAGGAGATTGCAGCCCAGGCTGATCAATTTTCTGTTGCTGAGTTCATTGCCCGAGACAATATTCGGCGGCGTTTAGATGCTGGACTGAGGGTATCTTTAAGAGAGGTGCTTTATCCTCTGATGCAGGGTTATGATAGTGTAGTAGTACGTTCTGATGTAGAGTTAGGGGGCACGGATCAACGCTTTAATCTTTTGGCTGGTCGATCTCTCCAGGCTTATTATGGCCAGGAGCCGCAAAATATTATGATGACCGAACTGGTTGAAGGTACTGATGGTCGTAAAATGAGTTCTAGTTGGGGCAATACTATTAACTTTATTGATGATCCTCAAACCATGTATGCCAAAGTTATGGGGCTTCAAGATTCTTTGATTATTAAATATTTTTTGTTAGTCACCCGTGTTCCCTTAACAAAAATTAAAGAATATGAGGCAGCTCTCAAAAATGGTGTTAATCCTCGAGATATTAAAATGATTTTAGCTAAAACTTTGGTAACCATGTATCATGGGGCGGCGGCAGCGGTAGCAGCAGAAAATTATTTTATTACTGTGGTCCAGCAAAAAAATATTCCTGAAGACATTCCCCTTATTACTTTATCTTCTAGCAGTTGGCCGCTCGTGGATTTATTAATTAATATTAAAGCCGTTTCTAGCCGCAGTGAGGCCCGCCGCTTAATTGAACAGGGCGGCATTAAATTGGGAGGACAAACCATAAAGGATAGCGCTGCGATAATTCAATTAAGCCATGAACCGTTATTGCTTCAGAAGGGCAAGAAACAGTTTTGGCGTTTAACTGTCAGTTAATATATGGGCTGGTACCAAGAAATTATTCAAGACATTACCAGTTTAATTAATCATGAACTGTCAGAACCTTTAGTGTCACTGACTGATTTAGTTATCCCCCCGCAGAAAGAATGGGGGGATTTAGGCTGGCCTTGTTTTGCCGCTGCTAGAAAATTAGGTTGTTTGCCGGGAGAATTAGCTGAAAGATTAGTAACTAAATTAAGTACCAAAGAGCATCCAGCCATTGCCGGCTGGCAAGCGGTTGGCCCTTATCTTAATGTTAATTTAAGGGGAGAACTTCTGCTAGATAAAATAGTGAAGGAGATTGAATCGGCTGGCAGTCAGTATGGCGCCATAAATAGCGGTCAGGGGCGTAAAATTATGATTGAATATTCTAATGTTAATACTCATAAAGACTATCATGTTGGCCATCTGCGTAATTTGTGTTTAGGAGATAGCTTAACCCATCTGCTTAATTTTTCAGGCTATGAAGCTATTCCAGTTTCCTATTTGAATGATTTAGGAATTCATGCGGCTAAAGTTTTATGGAAATTAAGCCAAATACCAGAAGATCAACGGCCGCAGGAGAATCTTGGTCGTTATTTAGGGGAAATTTATACTCAAGCAAGCCAAGAATTATCTAATGATCCAGTGGGACAAGGGTTGGTAAACCTTATTTTAAAGCGCCTAGAGGCTAAAAAGCAGCCCGAATATGGCCAGTGGCAAGAGACTCGGCAATGGAGTTTAGATTATTTTAATAAAATTTATAAAGAATTAGATATTCATTTTGCCCACACTTTTTTTGAGAGTGATTTTTTAGAAAAGGGTCGTAAATTAGTCCAAGACATGCTTGCTGCCGGGCTTTTAGAACAAAATGACGGAGCCATTTTAGCCAATTTAGAGTCAGAAGGCTTAGGGGTGTTATTATTTTTACGTCGTGATGGCACGACATTATATCCGGTAGCTGATCTTCCTTTGGCTCAGGCTAAATTTCGCGACTATAATATTGACGAGTCCTGGTATGTTATTGATGAACGTCAGAGCCTATATTTTAAGCAACTGGTAACTATTTTAGCTAAATTAGGTTTTAATAAGCCAATTCGTCATTTATCTTATGGTTTTGTTAAGTTGCGGAGCGGACTTATGTCGTCTCGCCAGGGCAATATCATTACCTATGAAGCCTTGCGTGAAGCCCTGCTTACTCAAGAACTACAAGAAGTAAAAACTCGTCATCCGGAGTGGAACAAGGAGCAGATCCAGAAGACGGCTTGGCAAGTAGTCGTCGGTGCGCTAAAATTTGAGATGGTTAAAGTAAGCCCGGCTCGGCCGATTATTTTTGATGTTCCTCAAGCCCTAAGTTTTGATGGCTATACCGCTGCCTATATCCAATATGCCGCTGTCCGCTTAGCCAGTCTGGAGCGTCAAGCTAAGTTAACAATAAACGAGGACTTATCTTTGGCAGGCCAGCCCAATAATCTAGAAAAGGCTTTAATTTTAAGTCTAGCTCGTTTTAGCGAAGTGGTTAGCCAGGCTAGCCAGGCGGCTGATCCAGCAATGATAGCTAAATACCTATTTGATTTAGCTCAAGACTTTAATAATTATTACCAAAAAGTGAGAATTATTGGCTCTACCGAAGAACATTGGAGATTGCGTTTAGCGGCTGGGATTCGGCAGGTAATTATTAATGGCTTAACCCTTTTAGGGATTGAAGCCCCTGAAGTAATGTAATATATGTTAGGAAATAAAATATTAGACGAACTTAGTTCCCAAATTAAGGCGGTATCCACTGAGGCTGATCTCACGGCTTTATGGCATAAATATCTAGGCCGGGAGGGCATAATCAAGGCTCAAATAAAAGCCTTAGCTCAGTTGCCGTTGGAGGAAAAGCGGCAGCAAGGACCTCTATGGCAGCAGATACAAGAACAAGCACAAGCCCTGTTTGATACCCGAGCTGCTGAAATTAGGGCCACTAATGAAGAAGCTGCTTGGCAAGCTGAAGCTCAATCTTTAGGTCTTGTCCCAGTAAAATTAGGTCATCTTCATCCTATTACTCAAACCATTCGCAAGCTCAATGAACTTTTTATTAGATTGGGCTATAGCATCATGGAAGGCCCAGAAATTGAGACTGATGAGTTTTGTTTTCAACGGCTTAATGTGCCCCCAGATCATCCGGCCAGGGATATGCAAGACACTTTTTATTTAGAAGAGCCTAATGTTTTACTACGGACCCAGACTTCGTCAATTGAAGCCAGGGTTCTGGCTAACTATGCTCCGCCCCTTAAAGTAGTGTGTCCTGGGCGAGTTTATCGCAACGAAACTGTTAACAAAAGCAATCATTTTATTTTTCATCATTACCAAGGGGTTGTGGTAATGCCCAAGGTAGGTTTAGTTGATTTATTTGGCACCTTTACAGCTCTTTTTCAGGCTATATATGGCCCAGAAGTAAAAATTCGTTTTCGTAACAAATATTATCCTGAAGTAGAACCAGGAGTTGGGCCAGATATGCAGTGTTTTAATTGTCATGGCACTGGTTGCTCGGTCTGCAAAGGTGTGGGGTGGATAGAAATGGGAGGCGCCGGGCTAATTCATCCTAAAGTTTTAACAATGGCCGGCCTTGATCCGCGGGAGTGGCATGGTTTTGCTTTTGGTTTAGGTCTCGACCGTTGGGCCATGGCCAGTTATAATATTACAGACATCCGCACCTTATTGGGCGGTAATTTAGGTTATAAACCCTATCACCATGAAAATATTGTATAGTCAAATTAAACAATTAATTCCCAGCTTAGCGGCTACTCCAGCAGAAATTGGCGCAGCTTTAACTATGACTGGCTTTATGCAGGAAAGTCTGGAGACCGTTAATTATAATAATCAGGCCGATGTTTTACTGGGTTTTGAAATTAGACAAAATCGCCCTGATTGTTTATCGGTTATTGGTCTAGCTCGCGAAATTGCTGCTTATTTTAATTTATCCTTGAACTTGCCCACTACTAAAGAGTGGACGCCGGCTGAAGTTCCAGTATCGATCAGGGTAGAAACCCCAGCAGTTCGTCGCTTAAAGGCTATTAAATTACAAGACATAACCGTTCAAGCTTCACCTCAATGGCTGGTGGATTATTTAGCCTTTTATGAGGTTAATAGTGTCAATTTGCCGGTTGATTTATCTAATTATGTCATGCTTCTGACCGGTTACCCCTCTCACTTAATTGACTATGACCGACTTGATGGTGATATAGTTTGGTCAATTAATCATCGGCCTCGTCAGGTTACCACCCTTGATGGGACCCCCCTGCATTTAAAAGATGAAGAACTAATTATCCATGATCGCCATAATGTTATTGCTCTAGCTGGTATTGTTGGCACTAATTATGCCGCTATTTCTGAATCAACTAAGACTATTTTGGCTGAAATGGCCCTTTATGACCCGGCCTTAATTCGCCGTAATACCCGGACGCTTCACATAGTTACTGAGGCCAGTAATAGGCTGAGTAAAAACTTAAGTCTAGTAGATCTAGATTATGCTTTTAATTTATTGATTAATTTGCTGGTAGACCAAACCGGAGGCCAAATAGCCAGTCAGACCTTTGAAGATTATAAAGAGAAGGCCGAAATAAAAACTATCAATTTTGAACCGCAGCTAGTTAGTGAATTAGGTGGTATAACTATTGAACCAGATCACAGCCGGCAGTTATTAAGTCAATTAGAGTTCAAAATTAATGATAAACAACTACCATGGGAGGTGATTGTTCCTAGCTGGCGTACGGACATAGAACTACCCGAGGATATAGTGGAAGAAGTTTTGCGGCTTTATCGTTTTGATCAACTGCCCTCTATTTTACCCGCCCTGCCAGCGACTTCAGACATAACTCCGTTACTGATTAAGGCTAAAGAGCGATGGCGTGACTGGTTAGCCTTTCAAGGTTGGGATGAAGTTTTATCTTGGACAATGGTGCGGCCAGATGATAATACTTTAACTAATTATTTACCTTGGTCAATGGCCACAGTACAAAACGCTATCAATGAAGATTATCCAGCCTTGCGACAGACGATTATGGCCAGCCTGATTAAACAGGCCCATGAATATGCCAAAGAACAAGTGCCCCAATTACAAATTTTTGAATTAGGTAAAGTTTTTGGCCAAGAGGAGAATCACTATAAAGAAACTGAACATTTAGGTTGGCTTATAGCTGGTGGCGAGGGGATAGTAGAAGCTTTACGCCAAACAGTCACCGCCTTTTTAGCCTATAGCGGAGCAGAAAAAATTTATTTTTGTCCAGCTCAAAACATACCAGCAGTCGCTAATCCTTATGCTACCTGGACAATTATGATTGGGGAGGAACCCATTGGTCTTTTGGCTCAACTTAAGGAACATTATAATGATGAAATTATGGTTACGGCCGAGATTGATGCTGAACTGCTAATAAATTATTTAAGCGATCATCCGATGCTAGCGCCGACCGTGGAAATAACCCAGAAATTGATTACTTTAGATGCTAATGTGGAGGCAGCTAGTCGTCAGGAATTGATTAAGCAACTTCAAGATATTGAAGAGAAGCTTGGCCGAGAGAGTCTGTGGAGTTTAGCGGTTATTGATGAGTTTTGTCTGCCCAGCGGTCGTTATCGTTATACGGTTCGTGCCGTCTATAAAGAACTAGATGACCAGTCGGCTAAGAAGCTCCATTTACAGGTGTTTGGGTTGCAATAGAGATTGTTATGTCATTTTCTCAATCATTGCGTCAGCTGTACCATTTTTTACTTGGTCAGTTTAAGTCGCCGCAATTTCGTCGTTATTTTACGGTGGGTTGCAGCGGGGTAGTTTTAGATTTAGCTACCCTCTATTTATTGAAAACTATTATTGGTTTAACGCCAGTGGTAGCAGTTATAATTAATCAGCTGGGCATGGCAGTTTATATTTTTTTACTTAATAAATATTGGGTGTTTGGTTCAAGCGGTGCCTTTACTCGCCAGGCTGCTCGTTATATAACCCTCACTATGGTGAATTATGTTATTGCTATTGGCTGGATGTGGTTTTTTAATAGTTATCTAGGTTTTAATTATCTTTTAATGCGTTTAGCCAATATTGCCCTAGCGACAGTTTGGAATTTTTTACTTTATCGTTTTTTTGTTTACCGTAAATAGGGTTATATTGGTATAAATTAATGTGCTAGCTATCTATTATCATTCCCATTTTTAATGAAGCAGACAATTTAATGACTATTTTATCTAAAATTGAGGCTGTAGGATTATTCTACTGATGGGTCGCGAGAGATAGTATAAAGTTTATCTACAAAATATAAAACCTATCTCCATAGCCGCAAGCTTGGCAAGGGCGGAGCCATTAAATCCGGCCTTAATTTAGTTAGTGGCGATTATGTTATTATTCAAGACGCCGATTTAGAATATGACCCCCAAGATCATCTCTCCTTTGCTAATAGTAAAAATTGATTATATAGCAGTATTTTTTGGTGATTTATATGGTTTTGAGGACTGGGGTGGTTTATTGACATAATAGTTTAGCTATGTTAGATTAGTCTTAGTTAGGTAATTTAGCCTAATTTTAAGTTAAAGTAAAAACTATGGAACTTAAAGACAAAGAGTTTTTAGAGTATGTTGTCAAGGCCATCGTCAGCCAGCCCGAAGATGTTGTTGTCGAGCGAACCGTTGACGAGATGGGCGTTCTTTTGACCTTAAAAATTAACCCGGCCGACATGGGTTATGTTATCGGTCGTCGTGGTCAAACAGCGCAGGCCATCCGCACTTTATTAAAGATTGTCGGCGCTAAGAATAACGCCCGGGTCAATCTAAAAATTTATGATCCTAATGCTGGAGAGCGTCCACGTCGTGAACCTCGTCCACAGCGTTCCACCGAAGAAAAAATTGATACTTCTTCGGTAGAGAATTTATCTATCTAAAATTTTGTGAGGATAGCAAAAGGATAATTGTTCTATAATTACATCGATTAAAGAAGAATGTATTCTTTCTTATTTATAATAGGATTTCGGAATACATTTTTCTTTCTATCGATTACATAAAATGAGGAGGATTGAAAAATGTTAGTTGCACAAATTTTTGCAGTTATCATCTTTGTTGCCATGTTTACCATGATTGTATTGGACAAATATGAGAAACAGTATGTGACACTTGGATGTGGTCTGCTCACATTGATCATTGTTTTCGGTATCTGTATGCAAAGTATGAGTGCAATACTGGAGACACTTAACATTCGTAGTATTTTTACACTGCCGTTCTGGTATGCCGGCGCTTCGGCAGAAGAATCTTCCAGCGGCATCAACTGGTCTACCATTATTTTCCTGGCAGGCATGATGATCATGGTGGAAGGTATGGCAAAGGCAGGATTTTTCCGCTGGCTATGCATGAAGTTGGCAAAGGCTGTCAATTATAAGCCGTTACCGTTATTTATTGTATTCATGCTTATGGCTGCATTTCTTTCCATGTTTATCGACAGTATCACAGTTATCCTGTTCTTAGCTGCTGTTACAGTCGAGCTGGCCCAGTTGCTTAAATTTAATCCGATCCCAATGATCATATCAGAAGTATTCTGTGCAAACCTTGGCGGATCGGCTACGATGTGTGGTGATCCACCAAACATTATTATCGGTACTTCCCTTGGATATTCTTTTTCAGACTTTGTAAAAAATACAGGTCTTATTGCTGTAATTGCTTTGGTATTAACAATTATTTATTTCTTCATTGTATATCATAAACAATTGAATACAACAAATGGAGCTGCTATTGATATTTCTTCTATGCCGGATCCTAACGAGGCAATTACGAGCAAGAAAGATTTTGCAGTCAGCTGTGTCATTTTTGGCCTTGCTGTTATCCTTTTGATTACACATGCCACAACCGGACTTACTGTAGCATTTATTGGTACATTTATTGCGATTATTACAGTGATTGCCAACCATAAAGATCTGAAAATCATTTTTTCTAAGGTTGATTATAAAACATTGTTATTCTTTATTGGATTATTTATTGTTGTAGGTGGTTTGGAACAAACCGGAATCCTTGAAATTATCGCCGGATTCATTGCCAAAATCAGCGGTGGCAATATTAAACTGATGATTGCAATTGTCATCTGGGTTTCTGCAATAGCAAGTGCATTTATCGATAATATTCCTTTTGCTGCAACAATGATTCCTGTTATCAAGAGTCTTGCTGCAACGCAGGGTGTTGACCTTGAAACAATTGCATGGGCATTGTCAATGGGTACAGATATCGGAGGAAGTGCAACACCTATCGGTGCTTCTGCCAATGTAGTCGGAACTTCCGTTGCAGCCAAGAGCGGTCATCCGATCAGCTGGGCCGAATACTGTAAGACAGCCGCTCCTGCCACAATACTTGTAGTTCTTATCTCTATGATAATTATTTTTATTCGCTATTGCTAATAAGGTAAAGGAGGTCTCAAATGGAAAAACAATTAATTATCTCCATCGGCCGTGAATACGGAAGTGCAGGTCATGAAATTGCAGAGAAAGTTGCTAAAGATTTAAATCTGCCATTGTATGACCGTCATCTTCTGGATAAACTGGCTGAAGAGAAAGGTATGAATTTAAAAAATATCGAAAAATACGATGAAAAGCCAAGAAATCTCTTTTTATCCCGGAATGTTAATGGTTTCTCAAACTCTTTCGCCGATACAGTAGCTGAAATGCAGTTTAAGTTGAATGACCCGCCAAAAATGGTGCATCGTTCAACTGAGGATAGCAAAAGGGCCGGAATAATTCCGGTCTTTTTGTTTTTTATGGTATAATGAAGTTATGTTATTCCAAGTTATTTCTGTTTTGCCTGAAGCTTTTGATTATTTAAATCAATCTATTTTAGGTCGCGCTCAAAAGTCTGGCCATTTTCAAGTTAAGCTTCATGATTTACATAATTGGTCTTTAAATAAACAACGACGCATTGATGATACTCCTTATGGGGGAGGACCGGGCATGATAATGCAGGCTGAGCCAATTGCTAGGGCATTAGAAGATATAAAGACTAATTATGCTAAGCGCCGAGTTATTTTATTATCCCCGCGAGGGCACAAATGGACCCAAGCTAAGGCTCGTCGTTATAGCCAGCTTGATGAATTAGTCTTAATTTGTGGTCGCTATGAAGGAGTTGATGAAAGAGTAGCTTATTTAGTTGATGAACAAATTTCTATTGGTGACTATATTTTAACCGGTGGAGAGTTGGCGGCGATG
>Ga0255345_1005163_pt1 | contig 13620 bp, 10 predicted proteins | sample wastewater_treat_6_FD_192415 | JGI IMG/M metagenome (GOLD analysis project Ga0255345, IMG submission 192415) | Wastewater microbial communities from Lulu Island WWTP, Vancouver, Canada - plant20 | ecosystem: Engineered > WWTP > Wastewater > Unclassified | place: Canada: Vancouver, British... | reverse complement strand
TATATTCAGAAGTATGGCAGGCTTTTGCCGTATTGCTTCCCATTAATTCAGTTGGCGTTATGGGAGATGAGCGCACTTATGAAAATGTATTGGCGTTACGTGCAGTAACCTCGGTTGACGGCATGACTGCAGATTGGGCACATTTACCGAATGATTTTTTGGCATCGGCATCATCTGAAATAATAAATAAAGTAAGAGGTATTAACAGAGTTGTTTATGATATAAGTTCCAAACCACCTGCAACAATTGAATGGGAATAAAGTCTGTTTGGTATAAAGTTTGTAAATTGCCAGTGCTATGCGAAAACTATATATAATTTTACTTTTGATTGTTTGCATATTATATCCACAATATGCGCAAACTCAGGTTCCTGTAACAAAATCAACAGAAATTCAAATTGTTGACGGCAATCCTTTTTATATTCACGAAGTACAAAAAGGCCAGACTTTATACTCTATTTCTAAAGCTTATCAATGTACGGTTGATGAAATAAAAGCTAGTAATCGCATCAGTGAGCAATCGCTACAGGTTGGATATTTACTTAAAATACCTGCCAAAACCACAAAAGCAGATGAATTAAAAGTTATTAATTCCGGCAAGGGAACTTACGAAAGCGGCGAACATATAGTGGAACGTGGTGAATCATTATATTCAATTGCACAAAAATATTCAACAACCGTTGAATTAATCCGCAAGCTAAATCCCGGAATAAGTGATAATTTAAGCGTTGGGCAAAAGCTGAAAGTTCCGGTAACTGCCAAACCTGTTTCTGCAGATGATTTATTTGTTTTTCATGTTGTGGAAAGCGGAGAAACCCTTTATGGCATAGCCAAGAAATATCTTCTTACCATTAATCAGATAAAATCACTAAATCCGGACATTAACGAAAACATAACAATTGGGCAGCAAATAATTGTTGGGAAAAAAGGCGAAATTGATATAACGTCCGACACAATTTATGATTGTAAAAAATCGCAAAAACTTAATACATATAACGTTGCATTGCTTATACCGCTTTATCTTGACCAATCAAATTTCAGAACATTTAATAAGGACGATAAGGATAAAAATGAGTGGTATCAAAATATTTCGTTCAGATTTATTCAGTTTTACGAAGGATTTAAGTTTGCATTAGACACAATGCAATCTTTGGGCATGAATGTTAATTTGTATGTTTATGACCTTGACGAATCCGAAGCCAAACTTAGCAAAGTGTTGAATAATCCTGCAATGAAAACCATGCATTTGATTATTGGCCCTTTTTACGAGAAATTTTTAGATACGATTAGCCAATTTAGTTATGCCAACAAAATACCAATGGTAAATTGTTTTTTATCCGGGCAGATTGATTTAAAAGAACTTAATCCATATTTTTTCAATCCTTTAACCAGTGTAAGGTATCAAATGAAAGGTCTGGCAGATTTTTTTAAATCGGAACGATCCGATGCAAATATCATAATAGCTTATCAGTCAGGAGGATTTGAGGAAAAAGCCGCACTAACGTTAGATTCATATTTGAAAGAGAACGGCAACAATTCGTGGTCCATGGTTAATTTAACCGAAACGGGATTGAAAGGCGCCACAGGTAAATTTGTTGGCGGAAAGCGTGAGAATATTCTTGTAATGTTTGCCAGCGGTGAACTTTATGTCGAAAATATAGTGAGGTCGTTGAATGATTACAAAGAAAAATTTGTAATTTCTCTTTATGGACTTCCTACTTGGCTAAATTACGATGTTATTGACTTGGAATTTCTGGAATTTCAAAACACTCATTTTTACAGCAGTTCTTTTATTGATTACGAAAGTGCAAAAGTGAGAAATTTTGCCAAACGTTTTCAAAAACAATATAAAGTTGACCCCGACCGTTTTGCTTTTGCAGGCTACGATATAGGTCTGTATTTTCTTTCGGCCCTGAAAAATTATGGAACTCAGTTTTATAAATGCATTGACGAACACAAAGTTCCTTTGCTGGCTACTGAGTTAAATTTCGAATTTTCCAAAACAGATGGGTATAGAAACACCTATGTTTCAATTTATAAAATGAAAGATTTTCAATTGTGGAAAATCAAATAAAACAATTCAATTTGTTTTTAAAGAGCATTGTTTTGAAACAATCGGAATTATTTGAGTTTTGCTCAGCCAAGATTTTAATATATTTTGGCGTAACATCTTGTAATATTGCGTCAGAATAATTTAAAGCAAAATACCCTTTTGTCAAAACAGGCACCATTTATCAAATTTATTTTTACATTGCAATAAAACAAAAGCTGTTTAATAATATATATTCTATTTTTGCCAATAAATTTTTAAAATATGTCCGACATATCCGCATCTAAGCAAAAAATGATTTTTTCGCTTGTAACAATCTTGTTTTTTTTATGGGGATTTATTACATGCATGAATGATATTTTAATTCCCTATCTTAAAAAAGTTTTTGAATTGAATTATGCTCAGGCAATGCTTGTGCAGTTAGCTTTTTTTGGAGCTTATTTTATTGGTTCATTGTTGTATTTTATCATTTCGTCTGCTTTTGGAGACCCAATAAATAAAATCGGTTACCGTAAGGGAATAGTTATGGGATTATTGCTGTCGGCAGCCGGATGTTTATTATTCTATCCTGCTGCAGAGATGCATTTATATGGATTTTTTCTTACAGCATTGTTCGTATTAGGTTTAGGATTTACGATATTACAAATTGCGGCAAATCCTTATGTTGCTATATTGGGCAGTCCCGAAACAGCTTCGAGCCGGTTGAATTTGTCGCAGGGCTTTAATTCGTTCGGGACAACCATTGCTCCAATTATTGGCGGGTATCTGGTTTTTCATTTTTTTGCAGGATGGGGAACTCCGTTATTAACCAATAGCGGAGAACATGTTCTTACTGAAGGCGGTACCACGGTTTCGGCTGCCAGTGTTCAGTTGCCATATTTAATTTTTGCAGGAGTATTTATTTTGATGGCCCTTGTTTTTGCGTTTTCGCATTTGCCGCGCATTGATGCAGGCAGCAGTGGAAAAGAAGGTGGCAGCGCTCTTAAATACAGACATTTGGTTTTAGGCATTATCGCAATTTTCTTTTATGTTGGCAGCGAAGTAGCCATTGGCAGCACTATTATAAATTTCTTAAATGATTTGATGGGCTATGCCGAAATGGAAGCAAAATTATTCCTGGCTTTTTATTGGGGCGGGGCAATGATTGGTCGCTTTATAGGGGCTATTTCATTAAACAACATTTCAAGTAAAGTAAAAAAATATTTATTAATGGCCGTTGCAGGGATTCTTGGATTTTTGGTTATTTATTCGGCCGGATATATTGAAAGCGGATTAGATATTCAGCGTGTACTTTGGTTCCCTGTATTAATGGTTGTGAATTTTGGCGCTTTTGTTTTGGGACGTTCAAAGCCCGCCAGGACACTTGGCATTTTTGGCATTTTTGTAATATTGTTGCTGCTGTTGACTGTTTTCAGTACTGGCGAACTTGCATTATGGTCTATAATAGGAATTGGATTGTTTAATTCAATAATGTGGTCCAATATTTTTACATTGGCCATTGATAAACTTGGAGAACACACCAGCCAGGGCTCATCTTTGCTTGTAATGGCAATTTTAGGCGGTGCACTGATGCCACCAATTTTAGGACTTGTTGCCGATAATATCGGACTTCAGATGTCGTTTTTAATTTTAATTATTCCGTATGCTTATTTGTCGTATTACGGATTCAAAGGATATAAACCTCGCTCATTATGATGGAAACAAAGGTTGTTTGCGGAATTGATATAGGTGGTACTAATACTACCGCCGGACTTGTTACCGCTGAAGGAAAAATTGTATTTAAAAAAAATATGCCTACCCTTGGTTATGACACGGCCAATCTGTATATAGATTCTTTGTCTGCCATGGTTCAAAGCATGATAAACGAGACTGGCCATAAATTAACAGGAATAGGAATTGGAGCTCCGAATGGAAATTTTTACAACGGAACCATAGAATTTGCTCCAAATTTGCCATGGAAAGGCATTATACCTGTTACGGAATTAATGAAGAAACATTTTCCTGACATTGACATAGTTTTAACAAACGATGCCAATGCTGCTGCCTGGGGCGAAAGGGTTTATGGGGCTGCTAAAGGCGAAAATGACTTTATTATGATTACCTTGGGCACGGGTGTAGGTAGCGGTATAATTACAAACGGAGAACTTGTTTACGGACACGACGGATTTGCCGGAGAAATAGGTCATACCATTGTTGATCCCGAAGGAAGACAATGCGGATGTGGGCGCAAGGGTTGTCTCGAAACTTATACTTCGGCTTCGGGTATTGTGAGGACATGTATTGAAATGCTTGACGAAAACAAATACTCATTACTCAATGATATTCCGCAGGATAAGATAACTTCAAAAGATATTGCCGAAGCATCGTTAAAGGGTGATAAGCTGGCTGTTGCGGTTTTTGAAAAAACGGCATGGTATTTAGCCATTAAACTGGCAGATGCCGTGGCGCATACAAGCCCGTCCAGTATTTATATTTTCGGAGGTGTTGCCAAAGCCGGCGATTTACTCATGCAGCCTTTAAAAAAGTATTTTGAAGAGTTCTTGCTGCAGATTTATAAAAACAAGATACAACTTAAATGGTCTGCGTTGCCCGACAATGATGCAGCCATACTTGGTGCGGCTTCGCTTGTTCAAAAAGCAGAGTAAAAATCATGTTTTTGTTATAATTAGTTTGTTGTTTGGTTTATTTAAAAATCATAAAATGAGAATTTTTAGTTCGATATTGTTTCTTTTGATAACTATAAGCGTTTTTTCTCAAAACGATTACTCAAAATTCGTTAACCCATTTATTGGAACGGGAGGCCACGGACATACTTATCCCGGAGCGCAATATCCTTACGGAATGATGCAACTGAGCCCTGATACCAGAAAAGATGGATGGGATGGATGTTCGGGCTATCATTATAGCGATACCGTTATTTTAGGCTTTTCGCATACCCATTTAAGCGGCACAGGCGTATCTGATTACAGCGATTTGCTTATAATGCCTTATTCCGACAATATTAATGTTGCATATAAAACACTTGAAAAAGTTAAAACATCGAGCAAATTTTCTCATAAATATGAAGATGCTTCGCCGGGATATTACGAAGTGTTGCTTGACGACAATGACATTAACGTTGCATTGACTACTACGGCTCGCTGCGGCATGCACAAATATGTATTTAACCGTAGCGGCAAAAACAAAATAATGATTGATTTGCAGTATCGCGATGAAGTAACATATTCCAAAATTACATTTGAAAACGACAGCACTATTAGCGGCATACGGTATAGCAAGGCATGGGCGACAAACCAGAAGTTTTATTTTGTAATAAAACTTTCCCGACCGATAAAACACAAGTTCATTTATTTAGATGATGCATTGCAACAGGATTCCAAAACTGCTATTGGCACAAATCTTAAAGCAGTACTGTTTTTGCCCGATACCACTTCAACAATTTTGCTGAAAGTCGGAATGTCGGCTACAGGAATTGAGGACGCACGCAAAAACCTCGATTTTGAAATTCCGCATTGGGATTTTAAAAAGGTATTGCTGCAAACAACAGAGGCGTGGAATAAGGAACTGGGCAGAATTGAATATACCGCCGGCAGCAATGAAGATAATATAATATTCTATTCGGCTTTATATCATTGCATGATTGTTCCTACGATTTTCAGCAACGTTGATAATTCCTATTTGGGGCGTGATTTCGAGAAACATTTTGCTAAAGACTTTGACTATTACACTGTTTTTTCGTTATGGGACACCTATCGCGGTTATCATCCTTTGATGAGTATAATTGACCGAAAGCGTACCCGTGATTATGTTTTGACATTTTTAGAACAATTTAAGCAGGCGGGACTCCTCCCTATATGGGAATTTGCGGCAAACGAAACATTTTGCATGATAGGTAACCACAGCATTCCTGTAATTGCTTTTGCAATATTGAATGACATAATAGTTGACAGCGATACGCAAAAAGCACTTTTAAATGCCATGGTTGTTACGTCTAATGTGCCACGAAGCGGAATGGATGTATATAAAGAATGCGGATATATTCCATCAAACAAAGAGTCCGAAAGTGTGTCAAAAACACTTGAATATGCTTACGACGACTGGTGTGTTGCTCAGGTAGCCAAAAAACTGGGAGATAATGCCGTTTACGAAGAATTTACCAGACGTGCTCAGAGTTTCAAAAACATATATAACCCCGAAAATGGTTTCCATGCACCAAAAGCCAATGGTACATTTTTGAAACCATTTGACCCAAAAGAAGTTAATTTTAATTACACCGAAGCAAACGGATGGCAGTATAACTTTTATGTACCGCAAGACGTGCAGGGTTATATTAATTTATTGGGAGGAGAAAACATCTTTGAAGCTAAACTTGATTCGATGTTTGAGGCAGATTCACAAACCACGGGGCGCGACCAGAGCGATATTACCGGCTTAATAGGACAATATGCTCATGGAAATGAGCCAAGTCATCACATGGCATACCTGTATGCATGGACATCTGCACCATGGAAAACTCAGTATTACTGCGATTCAATTTTAAACAACCTGTACACAAATGCTCCTGACGGGCTTTCGGGAAACGAAGACTGTGGGCAAATGTCGGCATGGTATGTTTTAAGCGCATTAGGCTTTTATCCGGTTAATCCTGCTGACGGCATTTTTGTCTTTGGATCTCCGCAGCATAATGAGGCTGTTTTAAATCTTGAGAACGGTAATACTTTTAAAATTAAAACGCTTGGGGGTAGCGAGAAAAACAAATACATAAAGTCAGTTACGCTTAATGGCAAACCTTACACTAAAAATTATATTTCCTATGCCGACATTCTTGCGGGAGGTGAATTGATTTTTGAAATGGGAAGCGAGCATAGTCTTTTTGGAACCGATGTTTCAGATCGCCCGACATCAAAAATAAGTAGTCATTTAATTCAGCCATTGCCTTATGCTGATTTAAAGAATGGAAAAGTGTTCTCGAAAAACAATGTGGTGTCGCTGCATTCGGCTACTAATGCCGATATAGAATACAGAATTTTACCTGGCGGCAAATGGACTTTGTATAGAAAGCCTTTGAATTTTAATAAAACTACGTCAATTGAAATTCGCAATGTTGGTGATTTGCAGACAGACGAGGTGCATATAATTAAGAAAAACATTCGATTAAAAGTAGAATTATTTCAGCCTTATAATTCACAATATACGGCAGGAGGACCAAGTGGTTTGGTTGATGGGCAGCGTGGCGGAAAAGATTTCAGAACCGGAGGCTGGCAGGGATACGACGGAACTGATTTTACGGCTGTTGTTGATCTTGGCAAAAAGCAAATAGTTAGTCGTCTCACATTAGGTTGTTTGCAGGAAGCGCGCTCATGGATATGGATGCCAACGGTTGTTGAGTTCTATTATTCCAATGACGGAATAAATTATACCAAACTTGGTGCTTTAGGCCACAATATTCCCGACACCGATCTGGAGGCTTATTTAAATGATTTTACCCTTGAATTTAGTCCGGTAAAAGCCCGATACATAAAAGTGTTTGCTAAAAATTACGGAGTTTGCCCCGATTGGCATTTGGGTAAAGGAGGGAAGGCGTGGATTTTTGTTGATGAAATTATTATAGAGTGATTGGCCATTTAGGTTAATACTTTAATTCCCATGCTGTATAATTAATTTAGATGCTTTCATAAAGCATTTCAGGATGTGATTTATATCTTATTTGTAAAAAACACGCATCAAATTTCTTATATTTACATTATGAAAGAGGAAAACTTGTATAGGCACGAAAAGCAGACCAGGCTTGTTGTATTGCTGACGGCAGTTACAATGATTGTCGAAATCATTTTTGGAGTATTAACCAACTCCATGGCATTGCTGGCCGATGGCATTCACATGGGTTCTCATGTTTTGGCAATCGGATTAAGTTGGGTCGCCTATATTATTGTTCGCAGAATTTCCAAAAACGAAAAATATAAGGGCAAAGAAAACCGCATACTTTCATTATCGGGATATACCAGTGGTTTATTTTTATTGTTGTTTGCAATAGGAATAGCATGGAGCGCAATAAACAGAATTAGTAATCCGATAGAAATTCATTTCAGGGATGCTATAGTCGTTGCTTCTGTTGGCTTGTTTGTCAATATAGTCAGTGCATTTTTGCTTCATCACGACCACAAAAAAGAAAAGGATTATAATTTGCGGGCAGCATATTTACATGTTTTGGCTGATGCCCTAACAAGTGTTTTGGCTATAGGCGGACTTTTTGTTGCAATGCATTGGAATATTGCATGGGTTGACGGGGCTTGTGCATTAGCCGGGTCAATTATTATTTCACGATGGTCAGTGAAATTAATTATTCAAAGCGGGAAAAGTTTAATTTGATTATTTTAATGCTTAAATAGGATTTTATCAGGTGTCGTAAACTGATTTTATTTAACCATTCACTAAATAAATAATTTGAAAATTCAGCTATTCAGAGTCTGATAATCGGGTATGTTTTGTATTAAAGATATTTTATTTTCCGAAGCAGATAATTTATATAAAAAGTGACTTAATCCATTTGTAATCAATATATAAGCATTTTTCAAAACATAGCTGTAGGTGGCTGCCTGCAGGAAAGTTTTTTCATCTAAAACAACACCGGGTTTTTTGCATTCAACAAGCATTAAAATTTGCCCGTTGCGGCCTGAAATCACGGCATCGGGTCTGCGTGTCATTCCGTTATACGACAAAGATTTTTCAACTGCAATGGCATGTTTGGGGTAGTCGAGATGAATATTCAGGTACATTAAAAGCTGCTGTCTTACCCATTCTTCCGGCGTAAGGCGTATCCATTTTTTTCTAAATTCATCAAATATCATTTCTTTGGAATTCACTACTTTTATTTGTGAATTATAAAAGGGCAAATTGAGTTTAATATTTGACGCCATGCAAAAAATTAGACTAAAATTGTTATTTTTGTTGGATAAATCTTTGCTTGCAAAAATAATGAATAAATGGTGAGCATTTATAAATTAATGCGGTCTGTATGAAAACAAAACCCGAAATTGTTGAAAATTGGCTACCCAGATACACAGGTTTGGCTTTAAATAAGTTTGGAGAATATATTCTGCTGACAAATTTTAACCAATACGTTGAATTATTTGCCAGGATGCATAATGTACAGATTGAGGGTTTGGGCCGTAGCATGCCAAATTCAACCTGCAACAACATCACAATTATCAATTTTGGAATGGGCAGCGCCAATGCAGCAACAATAATGGATCTTTTAGGTGCCATAAAGCCTAAGGCAGTATTGTTTCTTGGCAAATGCGGAGGCATAAAAAAAATAACTAAAGTTGGCGATTTAATTTTACCAATTGCGGCAATAAGAGGCGAGGGGACTTCAAATGATTATTTTCCACCCGAAGTACCGGCATTACCTGCTTTTGCCCTTCAGCGTGTTATTTCTTCATCAGTACGAGACAACCACAGAGATTATTGGACAGGTACTGTATTTACCACTAACCGCCGCGTGTGGGAACATGACGACAAGTTTAAGGAATATTTGATAAAAGTTAGAGCCATAGCTGTTGATATGGAAACGGCAACATTGTTTTCGGCAGGATTTTTCAATCATATTTCTACGGGTGCATTGTTACTGGTAAGTGATGAACCAATGATATCGGAAGGCGTTAAAACCGAAGCCAGCGATAAAAAAGTAAATGAGAATTTTGTAGAAGAGCATTTGCGTATTGGCATAGGAGCTTTGCAATTATTAATAGAAAACAGTGTTTCGGTTAAGCATTTATTGTTTGACAACGATTAGTAAAACCTATGACACATACAGATATCATAAAAGAAGTCAATAAAAAAGTATTCAGGCCTGTATATTTTCTTCATGGGGCTGAGCCTTATTTTATTGATTTGGTATCTGGTCATCTGGCAAATTCAATACTTGAGCCATCGGAGCGTGAATTTAACCAAACCATAGTATATGGCAGGGATGCAAATGTGAGTGATTTGGTTACAACTTTAAAATGCTTTCCAATGATGAGCAATTATCAGGTTGTGATTTTGAAAGAAGCTCAAGACATAAAAGACAAGGAATACGAACAACTGGCCACTTATATTGCAAGTCCCCAGCAAAGTTCTGTTTTTGTAATATGTTATAAAAAGGCTGCAAGCAAAAAACTTCAGGCATTATTTTCGAAAAATCCATCTTCTGTTCTTGTATTTGAGTCTGGTGAGGTAAAAGAATCAGCATTGCCGGACTGGATAATAAAGTATTTGAGTGAGAAGAAAATTGTTTGTTCCTCAAATACGGCTCAGACAATAGCTGCGGCCCTTGGTGCAGATTTAAGTAAAATAGCGAACGAACTTGACAAAGTAATGCTTAATATACCCGAAGGCAGCACATTGACGATGGATGATGTAGAAAACAATATCGGGATTTCAAAGAAATATAACGGATTTAAGTTATTGACTGCAATTGCTCAAAATCAGAAAGAGAAGGCACTGGAAATAGCTAATTATTTGGCTGCAAACACCAAAGAAACGTCTTTATTTGCCATAATAGGATTATTAAACAATTATTTTGAAAAATTGTTTATTTACATGCAGATTAAAAACACCAAGAGCAGTGCGGAAATTGCTGCCGAAATGGGAGTTAAGTTTTATTTACTTAATCAATACAAAGATTCGGCTGCCCATTACAGCATGAAAAAAATACTTGGAGTTTTAAAAATTTTGCGCAATTACGATTTAAAGGCAAAAGGTGTGGATAGTCTTGTTAACGAAGGTGAATTAATTCGAGAAATGATATATAAAATTTTGCATTTATGATGGTTATAAAGATAGTAGAAAGCAGACAAGATCAAAAAGCATTTGTAATGCTGCCATTCGAATTGTATAAAAATAATTCATATTGGATTCCACCATTAATCAACGACGAGTATAAAATATTTAATATAAAAACTAATCCTGCCATGCATTATTGCGATTCGTGTTTCTGGATTGCACAGGAAAATGGCAAAACCATTGGCAGAATTGCAGCGATTATTAACCATAAGTATAATGAAAAAGTAGGCGAAAAACTTGGCAGGTTTTCACGACTTGAATGTATTGATGATGCTAATGTAGTTTCAATTTTACTTAAAACAGCCGAAGAATGGTTGCGTGGCAAGGGAATGACTAAAATTCACGGCCCGCTTGGGTTTACCAATCTCGATTTGCAGGGTTTATTAATTGAGGGATTCGATTATTTGCCTTCAATAGCTTCGGTTTATCATCACAAATACTATCAAACTTATATTGAACAATGCGGATTTGAAAAGGAAAACGACTGGCTTGAATTCAGGCTACAATTAGAAGATCATATTCCCGAGAAAGCCACAAGAATGGTTGATATTATCAAAAACCGCTTTAAGCTTAGGGTTGTAAGTTTCAAAAATAAAAAGGAGATGCTGCCTTATGCATTTAAGTTGTTCGGACTTCTTAATTCTGCATTTGATGAGTTGCCTTACGTTTCGGCTTTTGATGATACCACAAAAGAATTTTATGTTAAAAAATACTTCAGTTTTTTAAATCCGGAATTTGTAAAAGTGGTTTTGGATGAAAAAGACGAACTCCGTGCCTTTATTGTTGGATTACCGAGTTTATCCAAAGCCATGCAAAAATGTAACGGAAGATTATTCCCATTTAGGTTTAGATATATCATGCGGGCTTTAAAACACCCGACCGAGATGGATTTGTTATTAACAGGAGTTGACCCTGCACTACAAAGTCAGGGAGTAGCTGCCGTGTTGATATATGAATTGCAGCAGGTTTTGTTAAAATACAAAGTCCCCTTTGTTGAGACTACCGGTATTTTTGAGACCAACAATAAAGCCATTACAACATGGAAAAACTATAATCACATTCAGCACAAAAGACGTCGTTGTTATGTGAAGAATCTTTAATTTAATAAATACTGTCTTACACTTTGAAAAATGAAAAAATCAGCATTAATTTCTCTTCTAATCTTGTTTTCGTTTACTGCAATTGCTCAAAAAGGTATTATTCGCGGCTTTGTTTATGACAAAGAGAATAGCGAGCCTGTAATTTTTACGAACGTATATTTGAAAGGAACTTCTTATGGCTCGCCAACAGACATTAACGGATTTTTTACGATTACTCAAATTCCCGCAGGTACATACGAGTTAATGATTACTTACCTGGGATATGATACATTGAGAGAATCCATTACAATAAAGCCGGGAGAAATAATTACCAGAAAATATTATTTGGAAAAGGGTGCAAGATCAATTAAAGAAGTCCAGATTATTGGCAACAGGGATGATGATACAACACAAACATTAATAAGCAAGGAAACCGTTACGCCAATTGAAATAAAGCAGGTACCTGCTATTGGCTCGCCTGATATAGTTCAGTATATTACAAATATACCCGGAATTATTACTACAGGAGACCAAGGCGGACAATTGTATATCAGAGGAGGATCAAGTATTCAAAACAAGGTACTTCTTGATGGCATGGTCGTTTATAACCCTTTTCACAGTATAGGGCTTTTTTCGGTGTTCGAGACAGAAATTATCCGAAATGTGGATGTTTACACCGGTGGTTTTGGTGCAGAATATGGAGGCAGAATATCTTCTGTTATGGACATAACCACACGAGACGGGAATAAGAAAAAATTCGGCGGGGTTTTTATGGCAAACCCATTTGGTGCCAATTTAATTTTCGAAGGACCAATTGTTAAAGACAAAGGAAAAGGATTTAATTCGTCATTTATTCTTGCCGCAAAAAATTCTTATTTAAGTGAAAGTTCAAAATTGTTTTATAACTATATTGATACAGCGGGTCTTCCTTTCGATTTCAGGGATGTATATGGGAAAATTAGTTTATCAACCGACAATGGCTCAAGAATAAATTTTTTCGGATTTAATTTTACCGATGATGTTTTATATCGTTCTATTGCCAATTTCTCATGGGCTGCCAATGGCGGAGGAGCTAATTTTATACTTATTCCCGGAGCTTCGCCAACATTGATAGAAGGTGTTTTTGCTTATTCCGATTATAAACTAACACTAACAGACCAAAGTAATTTACCCAAGAGTTCATCGATAAACGGATTTAATGTTGGATTAACATTTACATATTTTGCCGGTAAAAATACTGACATAAAATACGGATTGGAACTTCAAGGCTTTAATACAGACCTGACTTTGTATAATTCAGCCCGCAGACGAATTTCTCAGCAAGATAACACTACCGAATTTGCAGGATATGTAAAATATAAAACCATCATTGACAGTACGCTTATATTAGAACCTTCTTTCCGTTTACACACCTATCCAAGTTTATCAGAAGTTTCACCTGAACCACGTCTGGCAGTTAAGTATAATGTTACAAGAAAATTCAGAGTGAAAGCAGCAGGTGGTTTATATACGCAAAACTTAATTTCGGCCTCATCTGACCGCGATGTGGTAAATCTTTTTTATGGATTTTTGTCGGGACCTGAAAATCTTCAGTCAGAATTTAATGGCAGAGAAGTAAAATCGCGTCTGCAAAAAGCTCAACATGCCATTATTGGTTTTGAATTTG
>Ga0255345_1005159_pt1 | contig 13627 bp, 7 predicted proteins | sample wastewater_treat_6_FD_192415 | JGI IMG/M metagenome (GOLD analysis project Ga0255345, IMG submission 192415) | Wastewater microbial communities from Lulu Island WWTP, Vancouver, Canada - plant20 | ecosystem: Engineered > WWTP > Wastewater > Unclassified | place: Canada: Vancouver, British... | reverse complement strand
AATTTAACAAATGTTTTAGTTCGGGCATTAAACCAACAGTAGAAATGGCTACATGACGCCAACCAATATCTAAAGCCGAGGGACTATGAAGCCATTCTACTCCCTCAAGAACTTGGGGTAAATTAAGCAGCGGCTCTCCCATACCCATAAAAACTAAATTATTAATATGCTGTCCTGCTGGAGCAAGCAACCTCTGCCACAATAAAGCTTGCTCTATTATCTCGCCGGCGGTTAGATTGCGTTTAAAACCTTGCTGGCCAGTCTGACAAAAAGCACAACCCAAAGGACACCCTACCTGAGAAGAAAGACAAACTATCTGCCGTCCAGTCCCATAATGCATTATTACTGTTTCAATAGTTAAGCCGTCAGCCAAGACAATCCGGGCTTTTTGCGCCGGATCGGTCTCTTTACCGCTAAGGGTATAATTAATATCTAAGGGGCAGTTAGTCTCAAGCCACTGCCGATCTTTTAACGGTAGAACCGATACTGCTGACCAATTAGCCGCCAACTCTTTAAAGACGGCATGATTAATCTGTCTTTGCCGAAAGGCTGGCTGAGTATCTATAAATAATTTCCATGCTGACCAATTCATAAAAAGTTGTTGAAATTCTTTACTAATGGTATACTTTGATTGTTGATAAAGCAAGCCCCTTATTGTTATTTTAGCATCTTTGATTACTAAATATGACCAAGCGTAAAAATAAAAAAACTCATCAATCAACAAATCTTAATTATTTATCAGTGGGTAAAGGCGGCCTTAGTTCTGAAGCTAAAAAAAGTTTAGCGGCCATTATTTTAATCTTGCTAGCCGCTGTTAGCCTTATTAGCCTAATTCAGCCGGAAGGCATTATTGGCCAATATTTGTCTCAGGGTATTTGTCAACTCCTCGGCTGGGGGCGTTGGTTTTTGCCTATTTTTTTATTTGCTTTAGCTATTTTTATTTACTTTCGTGAACGGTTGCAAATTACTACTATCAAATTTATTGGCTGGGGCCTATTATTTATTAGCCTTCAGGGTATTTTCCATTTCTTTCTTAATAAAGATAGCTGGCTCAGCGATATTCCGGCTGGAGCAGGCGGTGGTTATGTCGGTTATGGTATTGTCTGGGCAATTACTAAATTAGTAGGTTATTGGTCTGGCCTGATTGTCATTATTGCTCTGCTAATTATCAGCCTCATCTTTATTTTTAATACCAACTTAAGCTCTCTCCTAGGCCAACGCAGTATTTTTAATAAATTCATTTTTGCACCTTTAGCCGATGGCTGGAAATATATCAGGAGTCTTTTTAGAAAACACCCCAATGATGACGAATTATCCCCTGAAGAAGAATTATCTACAGTATATATGCCGGATGCCAACCAAGAAAAATCAACGCACCCTAACCAGCCAACGGCCACCCCTACTATTAATCAACCTAACGCGGATAATAAAACCCAGCCCAGTAACCAAACAAAAATAAATAAAAGTCATATAAATAAAATTGACCTGCCTCTAGATTTATTAGATCGCCAAGCTAATAAACCACAAAGTGGCGATATTGTTATCGGGGCCCAACGAATTAAAACTACCCTAGAAAATTTTGGTATTCCCATAGATATAGAAGGGGTCACAGTGGGGCCAACAATTACCCAATACGCTATTAAACCAGCAGAGGGTATCCGTCTAGAAAAAATTACTGGTCTGGCTAGTAATTTAGCCATGGCTTTAGCTGCCCCCCACCCTATCCGCATAGAAGCCCCTATTCCTGGTAAATCACTAGTGGGCATTGAAGTTCCCAATGAAGTAATTGCCACTGTAGGATTAAGAGAAATTTTAGATAGTCCTAACTTCCGCCAACGAAAAAATAATATGATGATTGCCCTAGGTAAAGATGTAACTGGCAAAATATGGCTAGAAGACCTTACAGCCATGCCCCATCTTTTAATTGCCGGGGCTACTGGCTCTGGGAAATCGGTAATGCTAAATTGTATTATTTTAAGTCTTCTATATGAAAATAGTCCTGAGGATCTACGCCTTATTATGGTGGACCCTAAACGAGTAGAACTTAGCGTCTATAATGGCATCCCCCATCTCTTAACTCCAGTAGTTAATGAAGCCAATAAAACTATTAATGCTCTCGGCTGGACCCTTAATGAAATGAGCCGCCGTCTAGAAATGTTCCAGCATTATCATGCTAAAGATATTAATAGTTTTAATGAGCAGTGTCCGGAACAAAAATTACCGCGTATTGTTTTTATTATTGATGAGTTGGCTGATCTTATGATGATGTCACGTAAAGAGGTGGAGGCAAGCATTATCCGTTTAGCTCAAATATCTCGAGCTGCCGGTATCCATTTAGTCTTAGCCACCCAACGTCCAAGTGTCGATATCATTACTGGTGTCATTAAGGGTAATATGCCAGCTCGCATTGCTTTCACTGTAGCTTCCCAGGTAGATTCACGCACTATTTTAGATATGGCTGGGGCAGAGAAATTAATGGGTAAAGGTGATATGCTTTTTAGCTCTCCTTGGCTTACTAAACCAGTCCGACTTCAAGGAGCCTTTGTCAGTGAAAACGAAATTAAACGAGTAGTTCGCTATATAAAAGCGCGCAGCGATAAACCTCAATATATTAACGATGTGGTGGAAAAACATAGTGTTCCTGACCTACCTAATGGGGGCGTGCTCAATTATCCTCTTACCGATAGTGATGATGATCTATTAGAAAAAGCTAAAGAAGCAGTCATTAAAAGCGGACGAGCTTCGGCTACCTATCTTCAAAGAATACTTAAAATTGGCTATCCCCGAGCCGCCAGTCTGTTAGATCAACTAGAAGAACTAAACATTATTGGACCAATAAATGGAGCTAAACCGCGAGAAATCTATATAAGCCCTGAAGAATATGAGGCCCATAAACAAATGGCTACTAGCAGTCAGCCCCTTCATAATCCCGCGACTAGCCAACAGCCTTCACAATTTATCCGCCTAGACGATATTTGGTCAGAAGAATCAGAAGAATTAGAAGATAAAGCAGATAAAGAAAAAGATGACGATAATAATCCTTCTATTGCTAGCAATGATAATGACGACCAAGACGGAATGCCATTAAATAAAGAAGAAATCTTATCCGATATCTATAATGACTCCGACGAAGATAATAATCCACCGCACCGCACTAAATTTGATGATGACGAAGACCAAGAAAAATATTTTAGCCAATAAATTATATCTTTATGCCACATCACCATAATCCCACTGGCCCAACCCAGGACCAAACAAAATCTCCAGAAACCAATGACTGGTTGCCGCTTGGCAGCCATGAAGGACAGCTCTCTTTAGATATTTATCAGACAGATAAAGATCTAATTATTAAATCTACCATTGCCGGCGCTAACCCTAATGACATCCAAATCTATCTTAAAAATGACCTTCTCACTATCCGCGGCAAACGTAACTTGCCAGCCGATGTTGCTGACGCCGATTTCCTTTTTAGAGAATGCTATTGGGGACCATTTTCCCGCTCCATTATTCTCCCGGTAGAAGTCCAGGCCGATAAAATCAAAGCTTCCATGGATAACGGTGTTCTAACTATTGTTCTACCTAAGGCCCCTCAGGCTAAACAAATTATTATTAAAATTAAAAATCAATAACCATGCACTGCCAATTAACCATAATAAAGCTTGACGAGCAACAAGCTATTCTTGCTAACAAAGAAAAACAGCAGTTTACTTGGCCAGCCAATCAATTGCCGCCTGACTCTCAAGTGGGTACAGTTCTTACTTGCGCCCTAGTGAATGCCAATAAATTAGATCAAGACGACCAAGCGCTAGCTAAGGCTATTCTTAATGAACTCCTGAAAAAATCATCTAGTTAAACTATGCCCATCCCCCGCCTAACTAGCAAAAAAATTAAGATAAAACGATTTCTCTGGCCCATAGTTATAACCATAAGCCTGCTAGTTATTATAGCTTTAGGTCTAAGTTTTTATGGTTTAGAATATTATCGCCATCGTTTTTTTCCTCATACTTTTATTGGCAACCTTGATCTTTCCGGCCTTACACTGGATGAGGCTAACCAGCTTGTCCAAGATCACTGGAATCAATTAGCTGCCAAAGGCTGGACTTTTGAGGCCCTAGATCATTCTACGGTAGTTTATCAGGTGGCAGGGATAGCCGAAGGATCACCCCTGCTTTTCTCCTTAAATATAGAAGAAACATTGCGCCAAGCTTGGGAAAAACAAAGCCACGACCACTTAACTCTTTCTGCCTTCATTGCCAATTATTTTACTAGACACTATACTACAGCCTCAATAATGATTAACGAGCCTCTTCTTGAGCAAGAATTACCAGCTAATTTTCAGCCCCTAATCACCCTTAGCAAACCAGCCACCATCATAGTGCAAGCTGACGGAAGTTATCAGGTAAAGCCGGAAATTGTGGGGCAGGCTATAGATTATACGGCTGGAATAAATGAGTTTAGCCAGCAATTACAAAACTTAAAAAATGAAAAAATTGTCTTATCAGTTAAAGAGGATCCGCCCCTTATCACCCAAGCTATTATTGACGATCTTACAATACCAATTAATCAATATCTAGCTTTAGCCCCCATTACTTTACAATTATCCACTGCTACCTGGACCATCAAGGGCGACACGCTAGCTAGCTGGCTTACCTTAGACCTCATAGATAATCAACCAACTGTCACTATATCTAGTAGCACCCTCAAAGATTATCTGCAAAATTTAGCCCTCGAGATTAATCAAAAGCCCGAAGGGGGACAATTCAAACGAAACGGCAACCGCCTAGAACAGTTTAAACCAGGAAAAAATGGACGTGAGTTAAATATTGAAGCTAGCGCTACTGCTATTATTAAGGCCCTGCATCAAGGTATTAATAATATTGAGCTCACAGTTGACGAAATACCAAGCCCTTTAAGTGATAACGATCCAGCCAGTTTAGGAATTGTTGAGATAATTGGCGTGGGTACTTCAAATTTTTCTGGCTCATCGGCTAATCGTATTCATAATATCAAAGTAGGAACAGCCAAAATAAGCGGCCAATTATTAGCGCCCGATGAAGAATTTTCTCTAGTCAAGGCTTTAGGCGAAGTCAGTGAGGCGACTGGATATAAACCAGAGTTAGTAATTAAAGCAAATAAGACCGTGCCAGAATATGGCGGAGGATTATGCCAAGTAGCCACTACTATCTTCCGGGCTGCTTTAGCCAGCGGGCTACCAATTACTGAAAGACAAAATCACTCTTACCGCGTTAGTTATTATGAGCCAGCCGGCACTGACGCTACAATCTATAATCCTAAACCAGATTTACGTTTTATAAACGACACCGGACATTATATTTTACTCTTGGGAGAAGTGAGCGGTCATACCTTATCTTTTTCTGTCTGGGGCACCAAAGATGGACGTCAGGTTACCCAGACTAAGCCTATTATTTATAATATTGTCAAACCAGCTCCTAAAAAACTTATTGAGACTGAAGATTTAGAGCCGGGCAAATTAAAGTGTATCGAGCAAGCTCATAATGGGGCTGATACCTATTTTGATTATATCGTAACATATCCAAATGGCGAAACTAAATCTAGACGTTTTCAATCGCACTATGTCCCCTGGCAAGAGGTTTGTTTAATTGGCAAAAAGAAAGACACAGACAATACAGAGGCCACGACTACCTCCCCCACCCCAACTACCACGCCTCTATCAGCTTCTAGTACTGATTCTGCCGCCACATCTACTGCTGGTAACACTACTACCACTTCAGCCACCACTACCAACTAAACAAAAACAATAATAAAAATAAAACGGGCTATAAGCTCGCTTTATTTTTCAAATTAACTCTAGTAGGGTAGGCAAGAAACTTTTCTCTAGGACAGACCCAGTCTCAACCAGGTACAGCTTACAGAAAAATCCCCATGCTTGTCGTGCCTAACCCCGCTAGAACCAATTTGATATACTAATTTTTATTTCACTTTTTAAGTGACTAAGTATCATAGCATAAAACAAAAATTTTGTCAAGGGTGAATCCCCGACCCATAAACCAGTAGTCCTTAAAAGTAAATATCAGATCAATTAAACTCGATGCCCACCTCGTTGATACAATATTTCTTGTGAATTTTTAGCTGCAAATGATTTTAATTGTTGTTTTAACCAAATTTGCCCGGCTTCAGTTATTTTAACTTGACCATCTTGAATCTCCCAACGGGGTGGCCGGACATTCCCAAAAGTAAAATTTAAAGCTCGCTGCCATAATTCAAAATCATCTTTAAAATAAACCCATACTCCAGAATTTATCTGATATTCAAACCTAGCAACAATATCATGCCAATCTCGCTCTAAGTCTTCAGGTACAAAACTGCCTTGCTGATCTAATTTTAATTTAAGAATGTTTGGCCTAGGTTTACTCTTGCTAAATTTCATCCCCTCATAATAATTCCGGCCCCCCAAGTCACTGACTCCCTGTTCTTTTCGCCCTTTATAACCCTTCCGACTAAAATCGGACCACATTGCTACTACTGATTCTCCATAAGCATAATAATTAAAAGCCCTATCTCCATTAGTTTCTAACCACGCAACATGATTATAACCAATGGGCGTAGTATCAGCCCCGCGGGCATACTTAATACGTCGCCCTACATTAACATCCGCACCCGCCCCCAACCCATTACTAGGATCAACTCCACCAATGGCCGCTAAGGTAGAGGCTTTTACCATCGAATTTGCTCCCGAAGTGGGAATATTTTTAATACGTTTATTGCCGGGATGCCGACTAACTAAATCTAAAAATTGCATAAACCTTGTTGATAAATGAAAACCGGGATAATCTAGCCAGCGCTTGGTGTCCCATTCTATGCGACCCAAGAAGGCATCCTTCTCTAATTCTCTTTCAGCTTGTTCTAACAATTTACTTAAATAGCTATCTGACATACCTTGACAATCAGCATCGTTAGACAACAAATAAACTTCATGATCAATGCCTGATAATTGTAAAGACCTTAGAGCTACATCATGAACATCTTTAATAAATTGACCATGGATATTAATACCACGCTCAGCCATCAAGGTCTCTTGAACATAACGCCCTTGAAAAACAGCAATTTTTAATTGAGGAAAGTCTTTTTTTATTCTTTCTATTTCTTCAATAGTCTTTTTAATTTGGGCTAATTTCTGAGAATCCTGTTCATCTTGATCTAACCAATTAACATTTAAAACAAATACAGTTTTAGCTAAAACTTCTTTAGATTGATGCGAATATAAAGATAACGTCTTATAAACATTATCTGATTCATAAACTGCCCCCACGGCCATACATACCATCATCTTAGTATCTTTAGGCAGTTCAGCTAATAATTTATTTTGTTTAATAATGCTATCAACTTTTTCTACTTGCCCTGGCTCTCTAGTCCTTTTTTCTTCAAATATCCAGGCTAGCTCTTCTTGAAGATTTAGTTTGGCCCTTTTATCCGCCTTTAAGCGAGGTGATAAATATTTTTCATATTCTTCTTTTTCAGCAGCTGATATCTCACCGCCATAATAACCAGCATATTCAGGTTTATGAAATTTTTTAATTGCCGCTGGCTCTAAGGGCCGACGACCAAACAATGGAATTATTGGTGGCATTTTCCAAGCAGTAGCAACTGGGATATCAATATTATGTATCAACTCAGTGATGGCCGTAGAGCCATCAGGTAAGCCCTCGCCTACCTGGGTAGCTAAAATACGCACCACTTCAGCTCCTTTGTCTCCTACCCCCATAGTTTGCGCCACCTCCATAAATTGGCCAGTAAATCGAGTAACACCTTCAGCATGAGTAAACAAACTAGCAGCTAAACTGTCCTTAGGAATCACCGCTAATCCATCCGGCCCGATAGGTATCTCAATAACCTGATTCTGTGTACCCTTAGATAAAGATAGTAATACCTTGAGTCCACCTTTCTTAATTAAATCCTGAGCATCTGCTGACAATACCTGGTCTTTTAGGGTATGATAAGATCCGTCGGGTGTCAGACGACGCAGATCTAAAAGGATATTGCCGTCTTCATCTATACCACTGCCATAACGGCCGCCCCAAAAAACTCGCAATTCATTCTTATCAAAAATCTTGGTATCATTATCATACCAAATTTGTCGTTTAATACGTGTAAATGCCTCCTTAAAACGGTGAATAATGTCTCCAGCGCCATCAGTTTCGGCAATTTGATTTTGCTGTGATAACCAGTCAATACCCTTATTAGCTAAAGCGGCTTGTGATTCGGCCGTCAGCTGTCCCTCAGGGGTTAAACGTATATCACCCACCAATTGATGACCATTATAAAAAATGCTGTAATCACCATCTGCTTCAAGCTTAATCTCTGTTCCTACTGGCACCTTAAACTGCTGATTGCCAACTTTAACTATTTCTTGAGCCTGATCGAGCCGTGGCTTACCAAAAATCATGGTTCTCGCCTTCTCCAGGGCAGTCATTGTCTGGGTACTATCAGCTTTATCCCCTTTAACTAATCCCTCTATAAATCCCTGCTGATCATTACGCAAAAAACTAGTAACTTCCTGGAATACCAAACCAACCGCTAGGCCAATAGCAGCCGCTTTGGCCCCTGTCTTAACCATTCTTTGATGACGCATTTTTTGAAAAAGACGATCTTTCTCCCTAATACCTTGATCACCACCTATTAATTCCTGAACCTTAGCTTCTACTAATGTGCTTAAATAATCATCAAAATTATTACCAGCAAAATCAATCTTCTGACTATTAACTAGTCGCCGCGCTGTAACTTTAAGTCTAGCCCGCGCTAAATCTAAAGCTAGACGTTCTCGCTCTACTTCAACTATGCTAGAAAAGGCAATTAGGTCAATTTTCTGCTGGTCAGATAAACGAATTCTGGCCTCTAAATCAGCTAAACTATTAATAGCTTGATGTAATTGCTCTATATTATCTGGACCAAGCTCACTAAAGTTAATATTAAGCGAATTCAATATATCTTGGGCTTGTTTTGTTTCATAGGTAAATTTCTCCATTTCGGCCCGACGCTCATCTTTTTCAGAAAATTCTTTGCCCTGAGCTTTTTCGCGACCGTGTTGCTTACGTTCTTGTTTAAGCATCTGCGATTCTCTTGCCGCCGCTAATCCGCCGGTCAGTATAGCGCCAAGCCCTAAACCACCCAAAGCCCGGGCACTAACCTGAGCCGCACTTTTGCCAGCACTGGAAAAAGCAGTTACTGTTCCAGCCACTACTAAACCTAAAGTAGACTCATTAACCAAAGAGCCAATTTTACTTTTACCCAACTTCTCTAAGATCCGATCAACTTTATTATATTGAGCCTCTGTTCTTACCCCGCTAACAGCTCGACCAATAACAATATCTAAATCATAATCCAATTTATTAGTACCCCCTTGATGGCCTATCATGGCCTTAATCTGCTTGGCAATAGTTAATAAATTATCGGCATAGCCCACTTTTTCATATCCTTTCTTAATAGTGAAATCAGGTAAACTATTTAATAATCTAACTTTTTCCGCTTCTAAAGTATCTTCATCTAGATTGCCAGCCACATATTCATCAATTAATTCCTTAAGACCAGTACGTAACTTCTCATCATCTGGCTGTCTAGTTAGTTCACGCCTACTCTCACCCGCCTCTTCGTGAATTGCCTCATTATAGCTGGACAAAAAACGATCAACTAGAGCTTCCTGGCTCACCATAAAATCTTCATCACTACCACCAGCAGCCGCAAAGATATTGCCACTTTCTAATATCGCACGCCTAGCGGTATTGATCTCTTTTTGACGATAATACCCCCGAGCTAAATTATAACGCCAAAGTTTCTTTAAAAAACCTTTAACACCTTTTAAGTCTTCTTTTTTGGCAGTCATCTTAGCCTCACCGGCATCAATAGCTTGCCCCTCGATAGCTTGTGAGTTATCAACAAAGGCTATTTTAAACTTTTCCCCCATATATTTGAGAGTCAGTTAACTTAGATAATCTTGACGAAAAGCCGCCAATTCCCGAGCTAAAAGAGCCGGCAAATTAGGAATATTGTCGGCAAAAAATTTCTGTAGCTCGACCTCATTGTTTCCATGGTCTAAAAGCTGTTCCAGTTCTGGTAGCTTATCTTCAGGCAACTCCGCCACCATGGCTGCTTCTAGGCGATCATTTAAACGCGTAGTTAAGTCTTCTACTAATTGCTCACGGACCTCAGGATCAACCCCGTCTATGCCTTGAGCCGCTAGTAATTCATCAACAAATTTATCTAAAGAAGGAGAAAGTGTAGACATAAAAATTATTAAAAATAAAACTACTATTAGTTTAAACCTAAAAATGATAAAAAATCAAGAGAAACAAAGACATACCTTAAAAATATCCCTCAATATAGTTCAAAAACTTAATCAAATATAAAAACACCATTATTCTGGCGCTGACCTACTTTCCCAGGGCTTGATGCGGCCCAAGTATCATCGGTACTGGAAGGCTTAACTTCTGAGTTCGGGATGGGATCAGGTGTAACCCTTCCGTTTAAAGCACCAGAACAATGGTGTCTTTATATAGCAAATTATAAATATTCTTAAAAACAAAACTGTGGGAAAATCAAATGACTTATTAGTATTCCTCGGCTCAACGCATTACTGCGCTTACACCTAGAACCTATCAACCCGGTAGTCTCCCGGGAGTCTATGAAACCTAATCTTGAAGACGGCTTCGCACTTATATGCTTTCAGCGCTTATCCTAACCGAAGATAGCTACCCAGCGATGCCCTTGGTAGGACAGCTGGTACACCAGAGCTTCGTGCTTCCCGGTCCTCTCGTACTAGGGAAGCGCCTTCTCAAGTTTCCGCGATCATAGTGGATAGGAGACCGACCTGTCTTACGACGGTCTGAACCCAGCTCGCGTGCCGCTTTAATGGGCGAACAGCCCAACCCTTGGGAGCTTCTCCACCCCCAGGATGCGACGAGCCGACATCGAGGTGCCGAACCACGCCGTCGCTGTGGACGCTTGGGCGTGACTAGCCTGTTATCCCCAGAGTAGCTTTTATCCGTTGAGCTTCCACCATCCTATATTGAATGGTCGGATCACTAAGTTCCGCTTTCGCGACTGCTTGACTTGCAGGTCTCGCAGTAAAGCTGGCTTGTGCCTTTACACTATCTCCCGGATTTCCATCCCGGGATAGCCAACCTTGGTAAACGCCTCCGTTACCTTTTGGGAGGCATCCGCCCCAGACAAACTACCCACCAGACACTGTCCCTTGGCCAGATTCATGGTCTAAGGTTAGGTTTAAAACTATACAAGGGTGGTATCTCACCGGCGCCCGAAGGCTCCCACCTATCCTGAACATGTATAGCCCTAAACCAATATCAAGCTATAGTAAAGCTTCATGGGGTCTTTTCGTCCAACTATGATTAACGAGCATCTTTACTCGTCTTGCAATTTCGCCGAGTCCTTCGTCGAGACAGTAACCAAGTTGTTATGCCATTCGTGCAGGTCGGAATTTACCCGACAAGGAATTTCGCTACCTTAGGACCGTTATAGTTACGGCCGGCGTTCATCCGCGCTTCAGTTCAAGGCTTCGCCTTACGGCTAACCTCTCCCCTTAACGTTCGGACACTGGCCAGGCATCACCCTCTATACATCATCTTACGATTTAGCAGAGAGCTGTGTTTTTGGTAAACAGTCACTTGGCTGTCTTTAGCTGCGCCCTGCTTGCGCAGGGAGGTCTTATTGCGAACTTACGACCGCTGATTTGCCGAGTTCCTTAACGAAGGTTCTCTCGTACACCTTAGGCTCCTCGCCTCATCTACCTGTGTCGGTTTGCAGTACGATTACTATAATCTTAGCCCTAGAGGATTTTCTTGGCGCTGACTCCGCTTAAATTGGCGCCGCCCGAAAGCTTTGCCGGCAGTCAACTCAGCCGCTAACGCCACCCGGATTTGCCTAGGCGGCACGGCCAAGCCAACAACGCACAAACCATAGTACGCTTAAACTTTGTCAACGCGTCCCCCCATCGGAAAATTATAGTAGTGCTGGAATATTAACCAGCTCTTCCATCGGCTACGCCACCACTACAATGGCCTCACCTTAGGATCGACTAACCCTGGGTCGAGTTTCGTTGCCCAGGAACCCTTAGATTTTCGGTGGGCAAGGTTTTCACTTGCCTTTTTGCTACTTATGCCAACATTTTCACTTCCAAATCCTCCACCACAACTCACGTTGCGACTTCAACGGAATTGGAACGCTCCTCTACCGCTGTCCATTTACATGGACAACCCGCATCTTCGGTAATAAGCTTAGCCCCGATAAATTTTCGGCGCGAAACAACTTGACCAGTGAGCTATTACGCTTTCTTTAAATGATGGCTGCTTCTAAGCCAACATCCTGGTTGTCGTAGTCGCGACACTACCTTTTACACTTAGCTTATATTTAGGGACCTTAGATAGCGGTCTGGGCTGTTTCCCTTTTGACTAGCGAAGCTTAGCCCCCGCAGTCTGACTCCCAAGCTACACCTATGGGTATTCGGAGTTTGTTTAAAGATGGTACCTTGCGGCCCACCCTCATTCAGTGCTCTACCCCCCATAGTCAGCGCTTGAGGCTAGTCCTAAAACTATTTCGAGGAGAACCAGCTATTGCCGAGTTCGATTGGAATTTCTCCGCTATCCACAGTTCATCCGATGGTGTTGCACGACCAACCGGTTCGGTCCTCTTCTGAGCTTTCACCCAGATTCAACCTGACCATGGATAGATCACCCGGCTTCGGGTCTTGTGCATGCGACCAGCCTTACGGCCTACGGGCTATTAACCCTCGCTTTCACTTTGGCTTCTCTCATTTCGCGAGATTAACCAAGCCACATACAACAAACTCGTTGGCTCATTCTTCAATAGGCACGCCGTCACCCAATACCTTGCGGCATCAGGCTCCGACTCCTTGTAAGTCTACGGTTTCAGGTACTATTTCATCTCCCTAACCGGGATGCTTTTCACCTTTCCCTCACGGTACTAGTTCACTATCGATCTCAAAGAGTATTTAGCCTTGGGTCATAGTCGACCCAGCTTCCTACGGAATTTCACGAGTTCCGCAGTACTTAAGAATCAGCATCACCAAGAGTCTGAAATTTTCGCTTACCGGGCTATCACCGTCTTTGGCCGAGCTTTCCAGCTCCTTCAGCTAACTCCAAACTTTTATGACTTGGCCTGACCAAACTAAGTAGTCAGTATGCCAATCTTACAACCCCCAGTTAACATCTGGGCTTAGCCCCTTCAGTTGACTTCCGCTACCCGAAAGCAGCTTCCGCCAACGCAGTTAACTAGGTTTAGGCTCATCCCCGTTCGCTCGCCACTACTTGGGGAATCAGAATCTCTAATCAAGCACTATCTGCCAATAAGCAGCTAGCCCTTGATTAGAGATCATTATTTTTTTCTTTTCCTCCGGTTACTAAGATGTTTCAGTTCACCGGGTAGTCGTCTCACCAGCCTATGTGTTCAGCTGGCGGACCACCTGTCTTCCACAGGTGAGGTTACCCCATTCGGATATCTCCGGCTCACAGGTTGCTTGCCACCTCCCCGAAGCTTATCGCAGGCTGCTACGTCCTTCATCGTCTCTTTGAGTCAAGGCATCCACCATAGACCCTTAACGAGATTTTCCCACAATTCT
>Ga0255345_1005137_pt1 | contig 13667 bp, 11 predicted proteins | sample wastewater_treat_6_FD_192415 | JGI IMG/M metagenome (GOLD analysis project Ga0255345, IMG submission 192415) | Wastewater microbial communities from Lulu Island WWTP, Vancouver, Canada - plant20 | ecosystem: Engineered > WWTP > Wastewater > Unclassified | place: Canada: Vancouver, British... | reverse complement strand
TTTTTAATGGCTAAACTGCTCCAAGAAGGAATAATAAGACAAGAGTCCTCATTATTTTTCCTGACCATACCGACACTGGTTAAACTGGCAACATCCACTTTTGCTCTCAACTTTTTAAACCAAACTAGTCAGAATTTATCTATTTTAATATTTTTGTCAAGACAACTAAATAGATAAAAAGCCTCAGATAATATTCCGAGGCTTTTTATTTTTAAAAAATTATTATTTCTTTTTCTTGGCTGTAGTTCCGTTAACCATATCCTTAAGTTCTTTGCCCGGAACAAATTTAGCAACTTTCTTAGCAGCAATTTTGATGGGTTTTTTGGTCTGAGGATTAACACCCTTGCGTGCTTCACGCTTTACAGTTGCAAAAGAACCGAAACCGATGAGCTGAATTTTGTCGCCTTTTTTTAGACCGGCTTTAACAGCTTCGATGAAAGATTCAAGTACTGCCTGAGCAGCCGCGTTTGTAATTTCTGCTTTTTTTGAAATAGCTTTAACAAGATCTGATTTATTCACGAGAAACCCTCCTAGTAATTTGGTCAGGTTTGATTATACAGATATAATCGCAAATAGACAAGATAATTTTAGAAAAATTAGTTATTCTCTTCTATCCTTAAACCCATTGAAGCCAACTTTGCAATCAATGAATCTGCAATTATTGTCTTTAATTCATTAATCTGAGCTGTAGAAAAATGATTTAACTTATAATACTCCTGGGGGTCGCAACAACATTCCAAACGGTCAAGCAGCGCCTGGACATCTATTGATCCAACAATATCATCTGCATTCATTTGGTAAAATTTCTCCCATTAATTGCCTGATGGTTTTATAACACAAATTTTATCCCTATACAAATAGTTTTATCTAAATGATACTTGATTTTATACAAAGAAACTGCTATTATTGCAACAGTCCGCCCGGGTGGTGAAATTGGCAAACACGCAAGATTCAGGTTCTTGTGTCCGCAAGGACTTAGGGGTTCAAGTCCCCTCTCGGGCATTCTCACTCGTATCGAAGGACCTTCACAGGATCCATTTTCGCCGCTTTTACCGCGGGGAAAATTCCAAAAATCATACCAACCCCAATAGAAACAAAAAAAGATACAAAAACAGAAGACAAGGGAATCACGGTTCTCCACCCGGTATAGTAAGATATAGCATACGATATGACCACACCGGTAAAAATCCCAATAAAACCGCCGATAAAACTTATCAAACTTGCCTCAACAAGAAACTGAACCACTATATCCGATTTACTGGCACCCAAAGCCCTTCTTACCCCAATTTCTTTTTTCCTCTCATTTACTGAAGCCAACATTATATTCATTATTCCAATGCCGCCGACCAACAAAGAAATCCCGGCAATTAAAGCCATAACCAGATTAAAAAGCTTTTGTGTCTTTTGACTTTGTTGTAAAATTTCTAGGGGAACTTGGATTTCAAAATCAACTATATCCATATGTCGCCTTTGCAAAATACCTGCAATCTTATCTCTCGCGGCTAAAAGATCGTATTCTTCTTTAACTTCAATCCAAATGCTATTTATTTCGTGATAAATATCTTTATCTTCCAAAGGCCATTTTTCTAGCCTGTACATATTGGAATTTATGGGAATATAAATATCTCTGTCGTGATCACGTCTCTTAATAGCCAGTTTTCCTACGCCGCTCCCTTGCGCCTTCATAACGCCTATAACTTCAAATCTTATTCTTTCAATCTGTATAAATTGCCCTACCGGCTCAACTTCACCAAAAACTTCAGCTGCGACACCGGCACCCAAAACAGCGCATAAAGCAGCTTTATTTTGCTCTGAACTCGAAAAGAATCGCCCTTTATCAACTTCAAAATTTGAAGCGTCCAAGAATCCGTCTCCGACACCGCAAACTTTCACCAAAGGCTTTTTATTCATTATATAAACATCGTAATCATTGATTATTTCTGGTACAACAAGTTTTATAAAAGATGAGCAAGCATTTTTTATAAACTCTGTATCGCTCAGACTTAATCCGCTTGATTGCTTTTTTAAAGCCTCATCTAAACGCTCCCCCTGAATTTCAATGGAGCTGACTCTTATGCCGGTGTTACCGAATTTCTTCAGCTCTTCTAATGACTCTGCTTCCGCTCCCGCACCAATGGAAACCATTGCGATAACCGCTCCGACACCAAAAATCATACCGAGCATGGTTAAAAAAGTTCTGAATGGGTGATCTAAAAGCCCCGTAAGACCGGTATTTAACTGCTCAGAAAACTTCATTTAGCGCCTCTTTGAGAGAACTTTCCAACTCAACAGGCAGTTCTGACTTTAAAGGTTTTTCAACCTTCTCAACTTTTTCAACACGCCCATCTCTCATCCTGATAATACTTTGAGCATACATGGCCATCCCCTCATCGTGAGTTACCATAACAATAGTCATTCCCTGACGATTCAAAGCCTGAAAAATGCCGATTATCTCTACTCCGGTTTTTGAATCTAGATTCCCGGTTGGCTCATCTGCCAATAAAAGCGAGGGATTATTAACAAGAGCCCTGGCAATAGCCGCTCGCTGACATTGTCCCCCCGAAAGCTGAGGAGGAAAATGCTTGGTTCTGTCTTCTAAGCCAACTGCGGAAAGCATTGCCAAAGCCCTTTTTTTTCTGATGACAGGTTTTACCTGAGCATATATCATAGGAATTTCAGCATTTCTTATCAAATTCATTCTTGGCAAAAGATGAAACGACTGAAAAATAAATCCAAGTTTCTTATTTCTGAATTCAGAGCATTCAATATCATTTAAGTCATCCAGATTTTTGCCATCTATTATTATTTTGCCGCCCGTTGGCTTATCCATGGCGCCCAACAAATAAAGCAAGGTTGACTTGCCCGACCCCGAAGGGCCCATAATAGCAGCAAATTCTCCCGGTTTTATAAATAAATCAACACCATCGACCGCTTTGACTTCAGTATCTCCGGTTTTAAAATGCTTTTCTAATTTATGTATTTTAATCATTGCTCGACTCCATTAAAAGAATTCGTTCTCCTTCTTTTAATCCTGATTTAACTGCATAACCATTTAATCCGTCAGAAAATAAAATGTCGATTTTATTAATCTCTTTATTCTCATTTACAACATACCCCCCGTCAGATCCGGGCAATAAGCCGTCAAAAGGCAAAAATAAAACATCTTTTTCATTATAAAGCTCAAATTCTACTTCGCATGAACTACCGGGTCTAAGAGATGAATCAGAAACGAATTCTCCGGTTAACGGAGATCTTAAAGTAACAACGACTTCAACGGTTGCATCTTGACGGGTTTTCATTTCTGTTGAAGCGGCCACGCCAACGGAATAAACCCAACCTTTTAATACTTTGTCCGTATTATTAATCAATACTTTTACTTCCGCGCCTGTTTTAATAAAACCGGCCTCAATCTCAGTGACTTTTGTCTTAATATGCAAATCATTTGTATCGGCAACAAGCATAAAAGGTATACCCTCTTGAAGAGAATCGCCAACCTTAACCTTTCCCATTTCACCCGAAGTTTTATGAAATTCGTTTAAAATAACTATTCCGGCTTCCGGGGCCCGTATTGAAAAAGCCTCAATGTCTGCCTTCTGACGATCAACAGATTGCTTTAATTTATGCACCTCAGCCTCAAGCAATTTTAAAGAACTTAAACTCTCAAAATCTGCAATTTGCATTTTCACTTCAGCAATTTTGACATTCAACTCAGCTTTTCTAACATTTAATTCTGAGATATAAACAGAAGTTGAAGATGGTCCGGACTTTTCGTATTCCAAATCATAAGAAGCAACACTTTGTTCACGTCTTAAAGATGCGAGCTCCGTTTCGACCTCTAAAATATCCATTTCAGACGAAAGCCCCTTTAACCTTAACTCAGACAAATGAGCAAATTTTTCTTCTGCCAGAAGAATTTTAGAACCGGCAATCTCAATTCTTTTTTCTAAATCTATTATACGATCCTCATCTCGCCTTTTTAAAAGAGATACATGACTCATTTTGGCTACATCTAATTCGCTCTTGCTAACCTCAAAACGCTTTTCCATTTTTTCTTTTTCAATTTGCGCCTTTTGCATCAATAAGTCGTATTCTTCTTTTTTCTTTTCTAATTCGATCTCTGTATCTGAAACGCTCTGTGCAAGATCTTCATTATCAAGATTCGCAATAATATCACCTTTTGAAACAGAAGCGCCTTCAGGAAGCAAATTGCTTACCTTTGCACCATTTAAATGACTCAAAATATACGAAGCATTTGCAGGATATGCTTCTCCACCTGAACTGGCCGTTCTACGCAGAGTTCTTTTAGTTACAGTAAAAACACGATTTCCTTTAAATCTACTTTTAAAATATTCCTTGGCATCCCCGCAAAAAACTGTTCCCGAATATCCTATTAGAATGCGCTGAGGGAATTTTTCTACTTTTGCCTTAAAAAACACGAATAGACGCCCCTCGGGCTTGCTGTTTTGCAATTCTAAAGCTATCGGAACACGTGAGTCAAGTGCACCACCAAATAAGTATTCAGGACAAGCATCTGCCCTGAAATATAACTTTTCATATTTTCCGTTTACAGATTTTGGAGCATCTCTTTGATCAAGTGCAAATGAAAAACCGCAATCAAATGGGTCAACTATTTGCAAAAAGTTTAAACCTGAGAAAATCTGCGCTCCTTCACGTATCTTAACAACTTGAATACCATCATAGGTGTATCCATAAAGAACAATTCCATCTTTAGGGGATTTTACAGTCAAAGATGCAATCTCTGCCTCAAGCTTTTTTACTTGCAACTCTTGCTGTTCAAGATTTCTCAAGCTCTCATTTAAATTTAATTTATTATTTGAAACTATTTTATTTCTTGAAAGTTCAACAGTTTCAAGGGCTTTTTTAGCCTTATCTAATGCTTGTTTTGCATAAAATACATTTTTTTCATCCGGATATTTTTCTTCAATATCCATCAAGTCCAAAGTCAAAGAAGCATTCAATTTATTAACTGAAAACGCTTTTTTATTATTCATCAAAGCTTCTTCAGTGGCAAATCCTTTATTGAACATTTTAATTGTGGCATCAAGATTTTTTTCCAACATTTTATTTTTTACAAAATCTACTTTTTTTGCTTGCCGTAAATCATAAAGCTTAGACCACTCTCTTAACGCAAGACTTCTCTCGTATTCTTTTGCGCATATTTTAAGTTCTAATTTGGCTAATCCGCTTGTAATAGTCTCAAGTTCTTCATTCAAACTCAGCAAATTCCTATACTTTTCAGTTTCTAATTCTGCAATTTTACAGTTTAAAATACTTTCCTCAAGACTTCTAATCCTTTTACCCGCAGAAAGATGCGCAATATCCTCTCCGGCTTTTACTTTTGAACCTTCAGGGACAAGCTTTAGCACTTCTGTCATCATTCCGGGACTCACATCTGTTCTTTTCAAAGAAACAAATTCTCCGCGAGCAATCGTAAGTTCTTTTGATTTAAAATCACCGGCATTTGAATGAATTTCAGGAGTAACAAATTCGCTAAGCGAGGGTTTTGGATTAATAATTATCCAGTCTCTGTCAAATACTTCAACATTGTTCTCTTCGATTTTTTCACCTAAATAGCTTCCGGCCGTAATTACGTAAGAGTTTTCTTGCTTTTTAACCGCATCCATAGGAACAAAAATTCCCGTTTTACTGCCTAAGAAAACTTTAATAGTAGCCTTGCTCCCCACAGAAACTCTTCCCTTAACATCAACGCTTACAGAAACAGGATAATATTTTACTCTGCTATTTTCCATTCCTCTTAGCTTGCGGGGGGCCTTGCTTATGAAATCTACTCTACCTACAAAAAATTCTCCCGGAAGCGAGTCAAATTCTATAGAAGCAGATGCATTTTCTTGAAGTTGATTTGCTGAAAGCTCATCTGCCAATGCGTCCAAGTAACATTTATCCTCCCCGATAACTTGAACTATTCCCACTTTGCTCCAAGCATTAGAGCCAACGCTAAACTTATATGACCCCCATAAAACCGGGTGTATAACAATTCCGTCTCTCGGAGCTTTTAAAATTCTACCTTCAAGACTTTTTTCTTCTTCGCGAAGCCTGGTGCGTATACCTTCTAAATTTACTTCCATGTTTTTTAGTCTAATCTTCAATGAAATATCGGAAGCCTGTTTTTCATTTTGTGCCAACCAAATTTCATTAGAAGCAGCAGCTTGCTGATGATGATTTTTCATTATATCTTCTGCCAAAGGAGGCTCGTTCAACTGCATTAACGACCTTTTTGCATATTCAAATTCAATTTCTTTGGAACGTAAGTCTATTTCTGCCGATTTCAGCGAAAACTTACTATCAAAGCCTTTTTCCGCTACTATTTTCTTTAAGGCATACATTTTTTTTGCGTGCTCATAATCTATTTCTGCTATTTTTGCATTATTCTTAATTTTAAGAATTTCATCAATTGTTTTTGGATTTCTTATCCACTTCTCTTCAAAAAGAGATTTTTCCAACAAGAGCATTTTTTCAAAAAGAGCTTTATCAATTTCAGCTATTTCCGAGGGACCTGCAGCATTAAGATTTTCCATACTATCTATTCTGTTTGCTAATCTATACTTCCGATTTCTGACACGGTCCTCTGTATTTTCCATGCTAATATGAACCAGATCATCTCCGGTTCGAACTTCAGTACCTTCATCGCACATCCATTTTATTATTCCCCGCCCGGATTCAATACCTACATTACTGACTTCATTACTGACTTCGCCGGACTTTAAAGTCGCCCTAAGAATAATTGTTTTGTTTCTTGTTTCGTTTTTTACTTCATATTCCGGTTTTTTACCTAAAAAAAAGACTTCAGAAGAATCGCCGGTACAACCCGAAATACTAACCAATATAAACACACAGAATAAAAATTTAATACACTTATTCATTTTCTTCTGCAACTATAATGGTATTTTGTCTCCTGACAAAGTCTTTACCGGTACCAACATCCAGGTAACGGGATAATTCACCCGTTTCATAGAGTAAAGCAAGCCATTCTTGTATTAATCTTGCTTCACCTTGAATTAAAGAAATACCTGCGTTGTCGTAGTCTTGCTGATAAACCGTTAAATCAAGCAAAGATATTTTTCCCAGCTGAAAATTTAATTTTTGTCCATCTAAAACTTCAGAGGCAAGCTTTTCTGATGCTCTTAACAATTCTAAATTTTTCTTGTAAAATTCCAGTCTTTCCTGAGATTCATTAACAGCTATAATCACTTCATCTCTTTTTTGTGCAATTCTTGCTTCAAAGGCCAGTAATTTCTCTTTTTGAGAATAAAAATCCAAATTACTTGGTTCCGGTCCGAAGCTAATATTGTAAACAAGGCCAACAGACCAACTTTTGTCGTTCATTTCTTTAGCTTCATTTTCTGAAAAACCTCTTCCCTGCTTTCCCCATTTTGCCAAAGCCGATAAATCCGGACGACGCAACAATCTTGCTTTCTCTAATAAAGATTTTTGCCTTAAATACTGCCTCTCTATAACTCTGAAATCAGGACGCATTTCAAATGCTGTTTTGATTAGTCTATTTGAGTCTATAGTGTTCGGCACTTCGCTCAAAACGTCTTCAAAAGTAAAATTTACTATTTCTTTATCCCAAGTTAAATCACCCAGTTTTGCAGCAATCTGCCTTTCGTATCCATTTATACTTCTTTCTATTTCAAAGAGCCCGGTTTCTGCTTGCCTCTGCCTCATTTTTGCTTGTTTTAAATCCAGTTCACTTCCCAACCCATTTTTAAGCTTTATTTCAGCTTCTTCAACAAGCGTTGCGTAAAAGTTCAGATTTCTGTCTTTTAGTTTTTTATTCTCAGTTGCAATAATTAAATTGAAAAGATTTTGATAAGAAGATATAAGCACATCAAGCAAGACAGCGTCAGCTTGAGCTTCATTTATTTCATAATCCGTATAAGCAAGTTTTTTATCCAACAAGCCAATTTGATCATCGCGTCTGAGCAAACCCGTTCTCCAAGACATATACAATGAATTAAAATAACTTGTTTTTGATGTTGTATAATCTGTTTTTCCGGACAAATAGCCATAATTAAGCCTACCCAAGGTGGTACGGTGGGAAATTTCGGCTCCAAAATCTACATTTTCAGTTTTATAATCTTCATCAAACCCGGTTGCTGAGTTATAACTTCTGTTGACAGAATTACCTGAATCTGCAGAAAGAGTCAAGCTCGGAGAAAATACCTCCAATGCTTTGCGTTTTGAAATTAAAGCATCTGTTAGATCATGTCCTTCGGCAATTAAAGTTCTGTTGCCATTCACAACCTTGCGAGCAAAATATCTTAAAGAATCCTTGTCTTCGACTGCTTGAAGAGTTATCAAACACCCCAAAAATAAGCACAAAAAAAGTGATTTCTTTAAAAAAGCATGCGTAATTTATAGTCTCTCCATATCGATTCTTAAACCTGTAATAGCTTGAATTTTAGCGGCAGGGTTATCGGGCAGAGGAATATAACAGCTATACTTTACGTAAATACCGCTTTCCTCAACCCAAGAGTCATCAGAATTAAAACTGAATGTACCTTTTCCAATATTTTTATAATCGTTTTCTTGCAGCGTTCCGGAGAATACTTCAGTAGAAAAAACCATTAAATGATTTTTTTTTCGATCGTACCCGTTTAAACGATATTTAGTGTAAATAGGAGCAGCAGAACCAACTCTGTCATTTGTTTTAACTGTCCAGCTGTCTCCGGGTTGAATTTCATATTCAGGGAAAGTCATTACTGAATGTTCTGCGCCATCCCAGGCAGCTTGACCATTTATCCATGTTACATTGCCGAGACTGTCGAGATTCATGACAGAACTCGCTCCTATTTCCGGCAAGCGTTCCTTAGGCATATCATCCGCCGCAGTCACAGAATCAACAGTTACAGATACAACAGCACAATCGTCTTCACAAGCTATAATTTTTTGACTAACTCGCATTTCCATTTTTATAGGATTAGCTATAATACCGGATGGAGTTACAATATCTAATCCGCCATTTATGCCGATTTTATATTTTATTTCTTTGCCTTGCACAAATTTATATCTAAACAAATACTTACTCATAGTCTCTGTATACACGATTTAGCGTAATTTGACCATAAAAATATCATTTTTTTTAAGAATCGCCGCCGTTTTTTTTGTTTTTTGAGGCCTTATAAAGGTAATAACACTCCTTGTAAACAGAAAATTCAAAAATCAACATAAACAAGGCAAAAACGAGATAAAAAGGCCTCAAAACAATTTTGTTATCTAATATTGCATAAAAAGTAGTTTGAGTAAAAACCGGAGTGAAAGAAAAAGTTATACCGATTCTTTTTGTTGCATCGCATAAAATCGCCATCACCCCATATAGCATACCGGTCAAGTGTGGCTCAGGTAAAGCATACCACAGATCCATGTCGGATTTTTCAAAGCGAATAAACTTCTTGCCCCGTTTAAAAAGTCTCTTTATAACAGGCCAAAAAACATTCCATTTTTTTATAAAAAGCTTAGTTTGTTTTCTAAATTCTGTAATTTTTGAATTAAGCTTTTTCTTAAGATTTCTTAACAAGAATTTAAAATCGTTGTCTTTTGTTTTTTGCTTTTTATCGGGTGATTCAACATCGGGTTCGGGTGATTCAACATCGGGTTCGGGTGATTCAACATCGGGTTCGGGTGATTCAAGTAATTCCGGCGCAGATTCACACTTATGCTCAGAATCAGTTGGCTCGGGCAGATCAAACTCGGACTTAAACTCAAACTCAGGGTTAGATTCGAGTTTTACTCCCGCCTCAATTTTACTCTCATCTTTAGCCTGTGTTTCAGAATAAATCTCAGAGTCAACGAAAGGCATTTCGGGCGTTTCAGTTTCAGCAGTTTCAGCAATATTTTTTTTAGGCTTAAATCTGCGCTTTTCGTTTAAAAGTTTTCTGAAAGAAAAAATTCTGAGATATGTTTTATGATTATGTTTTGTTCCCTCAAATTCCACTGCAATTATATTGAACAAATACCTAAGTTTTATATAATACTTTTGTCCGATAAAAGAAGCTCGCACTTTACTTTCAACAACAATCGGGTGAAGCAATAATATAATGACAGCAATTAACAATAATGCAACTACAGCAATAAAGACAACTTTAAGCAAAGCCCATAGAACTACAAGGAATGTCTCAATCATGGCGTAATGATTTTTGCTTTCTCGGGTAAAATAGCAAATTGAAATGTTTTTTGGGGCTCAAACACTTCTCCGTCAAGCTGAAATGAAACAGCAGAATCTGCAACTATTTTCAAATTCGAACATTTGAATTCATAAGCATATTCGACTGGAAAAGCTCCCGCGCCTCTTGCATATTTAAGCAGCTTCATAAGAGTTTTAAGGGTTAGCCTTTTTAAAACTAAAACATCTAATAAGCTGTCGTCATAACGTGCTTTTGGAGCAAAGAACAAATCACCTCCATATCGCCGCATATTAGATATTATTGCAAATTCACCAATATATGGTTTTAAATTATCATCAGCGAAAATTTCCAGTTTTGGGGGCGAATAAGTTAATAATGTCTTTAGTGCCGACAAATGATAAGCATACTGACCGACCCTTGCTTTAAGAGGGCTACTGACATTTGCCGCAACTTCTGCATCAAATCCCACTCCTGCTGCGAAAAGAAATTTTTTGTTATTGCAAACTCCCACATCTACATCTTTCACCGCCGCAGTTAAAATTGTTTTACAGGCCATTAATGTATTAAAAGGGATTCCAAGCTCTTTTGCAATAACATTTGCTGTTCCCCCGGGAACAATAGCAAAAAATTTATTTAAAGAAGCATTATTTATATAGGTGAATATCGTTCCGTCACCGCCGCATAGAACCGGTATAACTTCAGAGTTTAAAGAAGCCGCTTTTGAAACTTCAATTGCATGCTCAAAAGTCTTTGTAAAAATAATTTTTGAGGGAAGAAATCTGTTTATATGCTCACATGCTTTTTCTAATTTTCCTATGTTTATGGTTCCTGAATTAGGATTTGCAATAATTTCAATTCTTTTTAGAGTCATGCCTTTACAGCCTTATAAACATTTTCTATTTCAATAATTCTGTATAAATTTCCGCCAAGGTCGTGTGGAAAAAATATGATTGACTTTCTTTTCGAAGCATAGCGAAGTAGCCTCTTTCTTGCGGTAATTGTATTTAACGGATAAAGGTCAAAGGCTTCATGTCTGTCAGAATCCAGGTGAAATGAAGTTGGACAAATATCTCCTATATAAATAAAATTACTTTTTTCATCTTCAACTCGAACTATCTGATGGCCTTTGGTGTGCCCCCCCGTTACTTCAAGAAAAATGCCATCTGTAATTTCTATATTTCCGTTAACCAGCTTTAAACGACCTGTTTGCTGAAGAGGTAAAAAATCTTTTAAAGCATAGCTACTCTTAGAAATCTCATCGGGAGCTACCGCTGCCTGCCATTCTTCTACTTGTATAACAAAAACAGCATTTGCGAAAACCGGCAAAATATCATTCCCTGATATTTCTGTTACGCCGGCACAATGATCAAAATGCAGATGGGAAAACACCACATGAGTTATATCATCAGTAGTCAAGCCAAAATTGGCCAGTTTCTCTTCCATAGTTACAGAGGCAGAGAGACCCATTGCTTTTCTTTTACTTTCTCTTATCTTGGTTCCAAGCCCTGCGTCAATTAAAATATTAACATCTGAGCCTCTTATCAAAACCTGGTTTACTCCAAGACGAATACGATTTTTTTCATCAGGCGATGCAAATTTGCTCCACTCTTCTTTTTCTATACCTGCAAATGCAATTCCACCGTCAACAAGCATGCTTCCTTCATTTATAACATCGACAGAGTATTTGCCCAACAACATATTATTCTCCGCTTTGAATAGTGCTTTCGTCATCATCACCAAATCTGAACAACACATTTAATGGCCCGATTGTATAGGTATCTTCTCCTACAAAAGCCGTAATTTTTACGAGACGATCCATAGTTTTTATCCTGTTTACCATATCATAAAAAGATATCATAGATTTATAAGACATGGTGCCAAATTGTCCTGTTAAAGGGTTTGAGATCATCCCCAATCCGACAACCTCATGATTTAAGGCTTCCATAAAATTTTGCAAAGTTCTTGCAATAGCTTCTCTTTCAATTGTTCCGTCAATTTCTAATGATGCAATTTCTTGGTTTTTTTTAAATATTAAATTATTTGGCAAAACCATGAACCTCACATTTCCCAGTTCTTCGCCGGCATTTAAATTTTCATCGGCAACAGCTCCCACAACCATATCCTGCGGGGCATTAGCAATAATCTCAGCCATTGAATTTAGATGCTCTCTGTTTTCAGTAAAAAAATAAATTTCATCTTTTACCTTTATGTTTCTTCTTCGCACTTTTTCAGAAAGGCTTATGATGAAGGTTGTAAGTTCCTTCATCACTTCTTTTGGTTTATTACCGGATTTAATTAATGTCAAAGAAAGAGGCTCTCCCTTTCTGAAGACCACACTTTCGGTTTCCTTAATTCTGACTTGATAAGCTAGTGCTTCAACATCTTCTTGTAAAATTCGCTTTTCTGATTCCAAACCATTTTTTAAGTTGCTCAACCTTGATACTTCAAGCTGAATTTCATCTAAATTCTTTCTAAGTTCTTCTGTTTCCTCTCTTATTTTATCAAGAGAAAACAAAGCAATCCTAACATCTTCAGAAAGCACTGCCGAAACCGTAAGCGTAAACAAAGTAATCAAAAATCCGGTGGCCACCGCCACAACAAGAGCAGTCCAACGAGGTCTCAACCCAAATACACTCAACCGTTTTTTACCTACCGCAGTTCCGATAGCATCTCCGACATATGCTATTGCACCGCTAACAAGCATCAAAACGATAATATAAGTCATTCTGTTAATTTCTCCACTTGATCAAGTTGAAATCTGTCACCCAAATAAAATTTTCTGGCAGTTTCATTAGTTGCCACCTCTTGAGCAGAGCCCGATACAAGTATTTTTCCGTTACTCATAATGTATGCCCTATCAACAATTGCAAGAGTTTCTCTGACATTATGGTCTGTTATGAGCAACCCTAAACCCTTTTTTTGAAGTTTAATTACAATGCTTTGAATATCTTGAACAGCAATCGGGTCAACTCCTGCAAAAGGTTCGTCCAACAGAATAAAACTAGGTTCAGCAGCCAATGCTCGTGCGATTTCTACGCGGCGACGCTCTCCTCCGGAGAGAGAATAACCCAAACTATTCGAAAGTCGGCCTATATCTAAGTCGGTTAAAAGCATATCAAGACGTTCTTTTTTTTCTTTGTGGCTTATATTTATTCCTTCTAATATAAGCCAAATATTTTCTTTCACAGTAAGCTTGCGAAAAACACTTGCCTCTTGAGGCAAATAACCGACACCAATCCTAGCCCGTTGGTACATTGCCTTTTTGGTAATATCTTTGTCATTATAAAAAACTTTTCCGCTGTCCGGTTTGACTAAGCCGACAACCATATAAAAAGTTGTGGTTTTACCCGCGCCGTTTGGCCCTAACAAGCCCACAATTTCACCCTTTTTAATATCAAGCGAAACATTGTTGACAACTTGTCGTCCCTTATACGATTTGCAAACAGAGCCTACAGTTATTGTATCAACATTTTTTTGAATAATGTCGCTTTTCAAGTTTGT
>Ga0255345_1005130_pt1 | contig 13676 bp, 9 predicted proteins | sample wastewater_treat_6_FD_192415 | JGI IMG/M metagenome (GOLD analysis project Ga0255345, IMG submission 192415) | Wastewater microbial communities from Lulu Island WWTP, Vancouver, Canada - plant20 | ecosystem: Engineered > WWTP > Wastewater > Unclassified | place: Canada: Vancouver, British... | reverse complement strand
AGGGCAGAGGTCAGGGGAGGGGGCGGGGGTCATGGGGTTTGCTCGGCGCGGATGCGTTGGCGGATTTTGGCGAGGACGTTGGTGGAGTATTCGTAGGGGGGGACGAAGTTTTCAGGGAGGGTGTCGCGTTTGACGAGGTCTAGCTGGCGGGCGTGGTTGAGTTCGTCCCAGATTTGTCGGGAGGCGGTGATGGCGCGGTAGCGGACCCAGGCGGATTCGGCTTCGCGGGCGGCGGCGGCTTGGGCGTCGGGGGTGGCGGCGGTTGCGGCGGCGTCGGTGGCGAGGATGGCGCGGCCGCGGATGCCGGCGAGGTATTGCTCGTTGCGTTGCATGCCGCGGCGCCAGTCGCGCTGCTGCTCAAGGAAGTCGGTGAGGCCGTTTTTGAGGTAGAAGGCGGTGTAGGTTTTGGCGAAGTCGTCGAAGGAGATTTGGTTGACTTGGTAGAGGGAGTAGCGCTGGGCCCAGGCGACGGCGGTGTTGCCGCCGAGGGTGAAGTTGACGTTGGCGTAGATGCCTTCCAGGTGGGGTTCGAAGGCTTGCAGGAGGGTGTCGAGCTGGGTGCCTTCGATGGCGGGGATCCAGCCGATGATGCCGTTGAGTTTTTCGTTGCCTTTCTGGGAGGCGAGGAAGAGGAGGAAGTCCACGGCGGTGTCTATGTTTTTGGAGTTGCGGGTGATGCCGAATTGGAAGCCGCCGCCGGGGGATTCGTAGATGCGGCCTTCGACGACTTCGCCGTAGACGGGGTCGTCGCGGGTGGGGAGGGGGAAGTCCATGATGCCGACTTCAAATTGGCCGCGGGCTTGTTCTTCGAGGGAGCGGGCGTCCCAGGTGCCGGTGGTCATGAATACGGCGCGTTGCTGGGCGAAGAGGAAGACGGCTTCGTCGCGGCCAAGGCCGGTGTAGCCGGTTTGGAAGTGGTCGGTGACTTCGCGGAGCATTTTGAGCCAGAGGGCGTAGGGGGGGTAGTAGAAGTCGAGGAGGCCGGTTTTGAAGGCGACGAAGGTTTCGTCGTTGCCGACAAAGCCGTCGCGGTTGAGGTCGGCGCGGCGATAGGCGCCGTAGGTGAGGGGGCTGAACATCATGCCGTCCCAGTGGGCGAAGTGGTAGGCGGAGCCGGCGATGGGGATGTAGGGCTGGCCGGTGAGGGCGTTGGTGGAGGAGCGGATTTGCTCGCAGACGGCGAGGAATTCGCGGTATTCGCGGGGGGCGACGTCGCGGCCGGTGAGCTCTTTGAGGAGGTCTTTGTTGTAGAAGATGCGCACGCCGAAGAGGGAGAGGGGCACGGACATGTATTCCTGCATTTCAGTGACGTAGGCGGTTTTCATGCCGTCTTTGTAGGTGCGGCGCAGGGGGGTGTCGGCGAGGTCGGTTCCCTTGTTGTGCGGGTTGGGGGCGTTGACGTAGTGGGTGAGGGGGAAGAAGTAGCGGTTGTAGTAGGAGAGCCAGATGTTGGCGGGGAGCATTGAGCCGACTTGGAGGATGTCGGGGGCGGTGCCGCCCATGAGTTGGGTGCTGACCCATTGGCCGTAGGTGCCTTCGGGGATGGCGTCCTGGATGACGACGACGTTGGGGTGCAGCTTTTGATATTCGCGGGCCATTTCGTCAATGCCTTCGCGCACGCTGGCTTCGAGCTGCCAGTGGCCGAGGCGGATGACGATGGAGCCGGGGGGGGCTTGCTGCGCGCGGTAGGTGACGATGACCCAGGCGGACCACAGGAAGACGGCGGCCACGACCAGCAGCGCGAAATAGGTGCGGACGAAGTTGAAGGCGGAGCGAAGGAAACGCATCATGGCTGCGGGGCCTCCTCTTCAGCGCGGATGCTGGCTTCCAGCGCGTCCATTCGCCGGAGCGCTTGCTTGCAGCCATAGACGCGGATGTCGGTGGGGTATTTTTCCAGCAACAGGTTGTAGTAGTGGCGGGCGAGGTCGAAGTCGCCCACTTCAAATTCGGCGATGGTGGCGAGGTTCCAGTAGGCCCAGGCGAACTCAATGAAGGGGTCGGAGGGGTCCACTTCGGTGGTTTCAAAGGAGTTGATTTCCGCTTCGAGCCGTTTTTCCTGGTCGCCGAGGGTGGTGTAGGCCACGGCGAGGAGCGACCAGGCGGGGCTTAAAAATTCCTTTTTTTCGTGTGCGACAAAGTCCAGCAACTTTTTGACCGCGGCTTGGGTGGAGACAGGCTCCAGCTTGGCTAGTTGGATGCTTTGCAGATAGAGGAACGCTTCCTTGGCGGCGAGGTGGCCGGGGAATTGGTCAATGATGTGCTGATAGGCTTTGTTGACGGCGTCGTAGTCCGGCTCCTGACCGACGGGGACGAGGTGCTTTTGGCGGGCGAGGGCCAGCTCCGTCCACGGGATGATGGGACTTTGCGGGGCGGTTCCCAGAATCTCCTGATAGAGGGCGGTTGCTTTGCGGGGGTCTTCGCCGGGGCGGCGCAAGTCCCAGGTGGTGCCGAGGCCGTAGGTGGCCATCGCCCATTCGTCGGAGCCGGGGATGGCGGCGTTGCGCGCCGCGTCGAAGGCGAGGGCCGCATTTTGGAATTCGCTGAGACGGTAGGCCGTCCACGCTTCGCCAATCAGCGCGGCGGGGTCGGCGTCTTGCACGACACGCGGGCCGCAAGCCGTCAAGGACAGGGCCAACATCCCGGCTGCGCCAAGGTGCGTAATCAGATGAGCTTTCTTTACCATTTTCGAGTCGCCACAGGTTTGCGCGTCCAGAGGGCGCACGACAAAGAAAAACTTCATGCCAAAAAACGAAGCGTTTCGCCAGCAAAAATTTGCGGCGGGTCTGTCGCCGGTTCCGATTTCGGCCTTGGGGCAGGGGACAAAGCTCAAGCGTTTGACTAAAAATGTTAAAATCGCGGAAAAACTTATTGTGCTAACTTGTGGCGAGGTGCTAGCTTGTGCAATTGTGAAGAAGTTTCTACTGAAAATATTTCTTTTCAGCAGCTGGTTCTGCCTGGGGGTTTCTGTCTGGGCAGTTCAGGTGCGTGTTGCGTCCTTTAATGTATATTACGGTGTGGATACGGGGGGCGATCGGTTGAATGGCGATCCCAACGACGACTATTTGGCGGTGAGCAATACGTTCCGTCGCGTCAATCCGGATATCGTCTGTTTTCAGGAATTAGCCAATAGCGATCAGGAAGCCTGGGTGACTCTGGCGGCTCAACTGGGGTATCCATATTATGCGTATTCTTCCGAAGGCGGGACTTTTGCGGGGACCGCCCGACTCGGGATTTGGAGCCGATATCCCATTTTATCCTCTGGCACGGTTCGCGAGACGGTGGTGGACCCGGACGCCAAGGAAATGACCCGCTGGCCGTTGCATGCGGTGATTGAGGTGCCGGGGGCGCTTAATCCCTTCCACGTCATATCGGTACACAACAAGTCGGAAACTCTGGTGAAATCCAGCCGGATGCGACGGGCGTTTGAAATGCATCGGACGGTGAACTACATCACCAACATGATGGCGACATTCTCCAACGATGTGGAGTACGCCATCATGGGAGACTTTAATGACACCATCGAAGGTAGCGTCGGGGTGGGGCAAACGACCAACTTTTCCCGGGGCTATTACGAAAACCTGAAGGCCGGGACCGTCCTGCCGTCCACCTACAAGGCGGGTTCCGACATCCCTTGGTACACCGATTCAAACTGGCTGATGGCCTACCGGTATTATCCCACTGAGCGTCTGGCGGCGGCGGGGCTGGCCGCCGTGGACGCGGCGCATACCGGCAGCACGAACACCTGGACCCATGCGCATGATGCGGGGGGTGGATACCGGCTCGACTACATTCTTTTCAGTGATGAAATCATGAACAGTGCTTATGGTGCGCCCGTTGCGGAGGTCTACAATTCCGAGGATGACGGAGTGGGGGTGGGCTTGCCAAAGTATGGAGCTCCCCCGCCGCCCAACACGAGCGCCAACGCCTCGGATCACCGCATGGTTTTCGCTGATTTCCACCTGATTGATGAAGTCGCGGGGATGACGCCCGTGGCGATCCTGAGCGAAATCGTTGACCATCCGATTTCCACCAACTTCAACTATGTGGAAATCTGCAACACCGGTTGCGGTACGCTTGACCTGAACGGCTATGCTCTGGTGATTTATCTCGACAAGAACCGAAATCCTTCCGCCACGATTAACCTGAGTGGATCGCTGGCTGGCGGCAAAGTGTTGACCGTTGCAACTTCGACGAATCGCTTCTTCCAGCAGTATGGAGTTCAGGCTCAGGTCCAAGCCTCCATCATCGGCCGGCTGAACGGCAATGATACGGTTGTTCTGCGCAAGGATGGCGCGGACTCGGACATCTACGGCCGGGTTCGCCAAGCGACAGGCTCTGACGACTACAGCATGCCCTGGGCCTATCTCAATTCCACGGCCGTACGCAATGTGGGAATCAGCGATCCGTTCCCGGAATGGCAGGCAAACGAGTGGACGATCACCTCGGGTGCGGATTCGGCGACACCGGGACATCACGTTGCTCTGTCGGAGGCCGATGTCTTTGTGTCGGAGCTATCCATCGATCCGTTTGCCCCGCAGGCAACCGATCCCTTCTCGATTCTGGCAGACATTCAGCCCAACGCGGTGGCATCCAACATCGCCGCCGAAGCCTGGCTACGCATCGAAGGCGGCTCCTTCTATTCCACGCCCATGACCAACACGAGCGGCAACTCATGGCGTACCGCCCCGCTGAATCCCGGACGGAATCCCAACGAAACCGTGGAGTATTATGTTCGCTGCACTTTTGACGGACCGCAAGGATCCTATGAGAAGAATTCCAGCACCAATTCTTATACCATGCCGCCCAGCCAAGCAGACGATAGGGATGGCGACGGCATCCCCGACGACGTGGACAACTGCCCCGGCGTCAAGAATCCCACGCAAATTGACACCGACGGCGATGGTGTCGGCGACGCCTGCGACGACGATATTGACGGCGACGGCGTCCTGAACGTCAATGACAACTGCCCGTACGTGTACAACCCGGATCAGGATCCCGCCGCCTGCGAGGATATGGACGACCCGGATCCTGTTGCCGAAACGGCGTGGATTATCAATTTTGAAGATGCGCCCCCCAAGACGATATATACGAACCTGAATCCCATTTCGCTGAGTGGGCGTACCTGGGTGCTGTCGAATGCGCTGGTCACGGGTACGACCACCAGCGATTCCGTCAACGGCGATAAGGGTGAGCGCCTTCGCGCCCCGTGCGAAGTGCGGTTGGAAGGGGCGCTGACCAACGGGCTTGGAGCGCTGTCTTTTGCTTATCGCCGCTATGGGACGGATTCAGCGGTGACGCTCACAGCCGAATACAACGACGGCTCCGGTTGGGTCGGACTTGGCTCGGTCAGCACGGAGGGGGTGGCCACTCTAGTCACCAATACCGTTGCGGCTAATGTGCCCGGCCCCATTGAGTTTCGGATCACCTGCACCGGACCCGCCGGTGCACGCGCGAATCTCGACGACATTGTCATTTCTCCGTTCGGGCAGAACGAAATCGTCGCACAATGTGCCCCAGCCGCCGTCGAGCCGGCGCTGTATGACGGGTCCGTCCGCACGAATGAATTCATTGTGTATCCCGAGGGCATGGCCTATGCGGTGACCTATGCGCCCCAGACGCCGGTCAATGCCGGGGTTTACGCCGCGACAGTGACGATTCCCTCCGTGGGCCACATCCAGGGAGGCACCTTCCTGTTCGAGGAAGCCGTGACTATCGCCAAGTCGGACCCAGATGTTTCCTTGGTGGAACGCATCGCCGTAGCCCATGACGGATTGCCCCACACCAATCAGTTCAACGTCACCCCCGGCTTGACGTGGTCGGTTTCCTACGCTCCGGCCGATCCCCCCACGGCCATCGGATTCTATGATGCCACTGTCACGGTGGCGGGCAGTTCCAACTATTTGGACGGGGTCTATACCTTCGAAAACGCCGTGGTGATCTTAGACGAGGTGCCGCCGTCGCATTTGGCACCGGCAGGTACGCCATATATGCTTGATTTTGATTCCAACGGAGCACCGAAAGCGGATTACGGGCCACACGTTGACCTGCTGAATCTCGCGGAGCCCAGGGAATGGTTCATCAACAATGGATATCGTGGATACCTAACGACCGACGTCAAGACTTCGACCAATTCGCTTCGTCTGCGCTTCATTGGCGCGGGGGCAAGCAACAACGGTGTGCTGCAAAGCACCACGCCGTTTTCCAACGGCATTCACTCCGTGACCTTTAATTACGCCATGTTCAGCGCGGATGCCTCCGCCACACTATCGCTCCAGACCAGCGGTGACGGAAACTTGTGGACGGTGCATACCAATCTGGCGGTGGACGGCATCACCAATTCCTTCGCTGCCCATTCCCAGTCTTTGAAGCTGACCGATTCCGCTTATTTGCAGTTTCTGTTGGTTGACGGTGCGTCTTCCAACCGTGTAAATATTGATGATATTGCAATTACCCCCTACGAGGTGGCCACCACCAATCCCATTCCCGCCGTGGTGATGCTATCCAATCTAGAGCAGGTGTACGACGGGCTGCCCAAGCCCGTGAGGGTGGACACCTATCCGCTCGGTCTGGCGGTAGATGTGACATACGGTGGTTCTTTTGAGGTGCCCAGCACCGTTGGAGAGTACGAAGTGGTGGCCAGCATCTCCAGCCCCTACTACACGGGAAGCACCACCGGCATCCTGACGATCGCCTCCGCGACGTTCGATGAGTGGCTGATCGGCAAGAACTACAATCCCGAAGATTCGCGCTTTGCGCCCGAAGCGGACTTCGACCAGGACGGCATGACGACCTGGCAGGAATATCTGGCCGATACAGACCCGGCTTCAGCTGCCAGCGTTTTGCGGCTTTCGGGAAGTTTTGTGGCGGAATCCAACCACATGGTGTTCACATTCCCCGCCAGCACCGCCCGCTATTATCAACTGGAATTCACCACCAATCTGCTTCTGCCGGCAAGCACCAGCAATCTGGGGTGGGGCGTGCCCGGACAGGTGTTCACCAACGACTCGCCCGGTGTCTGGCATGGACGGATTCGTTCGCTTCTGAATGAGCCATAATTTCGCGGGGCGCAACGGGACGTATAAACGTTTCGACAAATTCTCGCGCTTATGACATATTCTCCGGCTCACATCGAAATTGTCTTGTCGGAGAACCTTAAATAATGAACTTTCCACGTGCATCTGGCGTATTGCTTCACCCAACCTCTCTGCCCGGCCCCTACGGGATTGGTGAAATCGGCCCCGAAGCCTATCGCTTTGCCGACTTCCTTGCCGAAACCGGCCAACGCCTTTGGCAAATTTTGCCGTTGGGACCGACAAGCTATGGCGACAGCCCTTATCAATCGCCCTCCACCTTTGCCGGCAATCCGTTGTGGGTCAGTTTTGATGTGCTCATTCAGGATGGCCTCCTGAAGAAGGAAGAGTTAGCCGACTTTCCTGAATTTCCTGCCGAAAAAGTTGATTTTGGCCCGGTTATTCTCGCTCGGATGGAGATTCTGGAAACCGTTTGTAACCAGTTTGCGAAACGCGCTTCGAAAACCTTAAAGGAGCAATTCAACGCCTTTTGCACGGCGCAAGTGGAATGGCTGGATGATTACGCGCTTTTCGCCGCGCTCAAGGATGCGCATGGTGGCGTGCCCTGGCCTCAATGGGGGCTGGAGCTGGCTCAGCGTCAGGCGGATGCTCTCGCCACCGCTCGCGAAAAATTCGCAAAAGAAATTCGGCGCGCGAAAATCATTCAGTTTCTGTTCGAAAACCAGTGGCAGCGTCTGCGAGCTTATTGCCGGGAGCGCAACATCCAGTTGATTGGCGATATTCCCATTTTTGTCGCGCACGACAGCGCCGATGTCTGGGCGAATCCGGGATTGTTTTTTCTGGGTCCGGATGGTCAGCCCAGCGTGGTGGCCGGCGTTCCGCCGGACTATTTCAGCGCAACCGGCCAGCTTTGGGGAAATCCCTTGTATAATTGGCCCGCGCATAAACAGAACAACTACGATTGGTGGACGGCCCGTCTGCGGCGGACGTTCGAGCTGGTGGATATTGTCCGCATTGACCATTTCCGCGGATTCGAAGCGTATTGGGAAATCCCCGGCAATGAAACCACCGCCATCAACGGCAAATGGGTGCCGGGGCCAAACGCTGATTTATTCCATGTGCTGCATGAACGTTTGGGCGAACTGCCCATCATCGCGGAAGACTTGGGCGTCATCACGCCGCCGGTGGAAGCCCTGCGCGACCAATTCGGCTTTCCGGGCATGCGGATTTTGCAATTTGCCTTTGGCAATGACGACCGTTCCGCCGAGTTTCGCCCCGAAAGCTATCCCGCCCATTGCTGCGTGTACACCGGAACCCACGACAACGACAGCACGGTGGGCTGGTTCCACAGTGAGCCGGGCGAGGGGAGCACGCGGACATCGGAAGACATTGCGGCTGAACGCAAAATGATTCTGGATTATTTGCGGACCGACGGTCATGAAATTCACTGGGACCTCATCAATCTGGGCGCGCGCTCGAACGGCAACACCTTTGTGGTGCCTTTGCAGGATTTACTGGGCCTGGATTCTTCGGCGCGCATGAACACTCCCGGAGTCGCCAGCGGCAACTGGCAATGGCGGTTCACCTGGGAGCAACTCACCCCCGCCATCCGCGATCGCTTTGCGCACATCACCCGCGCCACTGGCCGGCGGCATTGACATTTTGCGGATTTGATAATAAGCAAAATGTTGCATGACTAAAGAAGCCATTCATCCGTCGTCGAAAACCGTCATTATTGTGGGCGCTGGCTTTTACGGCTCCGTACTGGCGGAGCGGTTTGCCAACGACTTGAATTGGCGGGTTCTTCTGATTGAAAAACGCAATCACATCGGCGGCAACTGCTGGTCGTGTCCCGATCCGGATACCGGTATTGATGTCCATGTTTATGGGCCCCATATTTTCCATACTCACATGGAGCGGGTTTGGAAATATATCAATCGGTTCACCGCGTTTAATAATTATCGGCATACGGTCTGGGCGACTCGCAAGGGCAAGGTTTATCCGTTGCCGTTTGGCTTGGCGGCCATCAATTTGCTGTTAGGAAGGCGCTTATCGCCCGCTGAAGCTCAGGCGTGGGTGCAGGCCGAAGTTGACAAGGAAGCCATCACGGATCCGCAAAATCTTGAGGAGAAGGCTCTTTCATTGATTGGGCGAACGCTTTATGAGGCTTTTGTCAAGGAGTACACGGAAAAACATTGGGGGCGTTTGGCGACCGAGCTACCCGCGTATATCATCACACGCTTGCCGGTGCGCTATAACTACAACCTCGGCTATTACAACGATCCTTGGGAGGGTATTCCGGTGGACGGCTATGGCCGCCTTTTTGAGCGGATGTTGAAGCATCCGAACATTGAGATACAATTAAACACCGATTTTTTCGATATTCGCGGCTCGCTACCCGCGCATGATCTTCTGATATATTCCGGTCCCATTGACCAGTACTTTGACTACAAGCACGGCCGTTTGGGCTGGCGCTCGGTTCGGTTTGAAAGAAAAGTTCTGGATGTGAACGATTTCCAAGGAACATCGGTCATGAATGAATGCGATGGCTGCGTGTCCCATACGCGCACCCACGAGTTCAAGCACTTTACGCCGGAACGCTCATTCGACCGCACGGTGATTTTCCGTGAAACATCGTTTGAACCCAAGCCGGGGGATGACGTTTATTATCCCGTGCGTGCGGAAGCCGACATGGCCATTCGCGCCAAATATCAAGAAGAAGCCGCCCGCGAACACACCAAGGTGGTTTTTGGCGGACGACTGGGCGCGTATGCTTATTTCGATATGGATGACTCCATCGGCACCGCGCTGGATAAATATGATGAGCTCAAGCGGAAACTGACTTTTTCAGCCGACGCTTGAGGATGGCGGGCACCTGCCGGACCATCCGCCCCCAGCGCGGGAGCCCGCGCCCTAAAAACGACTGCTCCCAGCGGGTCACCGGCAAGTTCGCCGCCCGGATGTCTTCCAGAAGCGTGGAGCGGTCGAGCCAGTCCTGTTGATTAAAGAAGGTGTAATGGTGGCACACCGCGCGCGCGGCCAGCACCACCAGTTTGCGATTTTCGGTAATCCATTGTCCCCACCCAACTTCATCCTGCTCTTGCACGCCGCCGATTTCCTGCCAGTGGCGGTAATCGTAGCAGATGCAATTGATGCTGAAGCGCTCATGGAAGTGGACCCACGGTTCCGTGACCACGGCGCGGACGCGCTGGTTGGCTGTGTCCAGATGGATGAACTCGCGAATCATCCATTCCGCCAGATGGGGATAAAACCAGACCGGGCTGGACGCGCCGGGATGATGCGCGGCATGGGGAAGTTGCAAAAATTTCTCGCGCAAGTCGGGGAAAACGTTGAGCAATTGCCAGCAGCCCAGGCCGTTGTTGGGGATCGTGGCCGTCACGAGCGAGAGATCCGGGCGGTCGCGGTGAGCCTCATACGCCGCCAGCAACTCCTGATCCCAGTCGGCTGAGACAAAGGTGTCTTCATCAATTTTGAAATACAGGGAATCGGGATAGCGGCGGACGCATTCGTTTTGCAGATTGGAAATAAACCAGCCGCGCCCGCGCGGGCCGGCCACGGTATCCCACGGAATATCCGGATGCCTGGCTTGCAACTTCTGCACATAGCGTAAATGACGCCCCTTTACGCCATTGAGGAGCAAGACTACCCGATCAAAGCGGTGAATCGAACCGCCGTGAATCAGCATGTCCATGCAGAGCCGGAAACAATCCAGCCGGTGGCTGGTCAGGATCATCAAGATTTTATTCATCGCAATTCCGTTTGTGCTATTATGCTAGCAGGAAGGTAGAACTTGACCAGCACAAACCCGGAATTCCAGCGCGTGGCAGACCAGCAAACAAAAATTTCATTTTTGGCTCCGAACATCGGCGGGCCGTCTTTGGGCTTTGCGACTGCTTTTGCGCGGGCGTTGGCGACACGCTTTCCCGTGGAAGTAATCGGCCCGGACTTTTGGGGCTCGGGTGTCATGCCCATCTATCGCGATCAGTTCCCGTATACGGTGGTGCCTACACCGCGCCTCTACCGTTATCCCGAATATTGGTGGCAAATGCGACGGTTGCAGCGAGCCATCACGGGGCAAGTCGTTTTTGCCGTGAAGGCCACCCCGCAAACTGTGCGAGTTGCTCTCCGTGAAAAGCGCCGCCGCGGCACTCCGGTGGTCGTTTGTCTGGACGAATGGGATGGGGGCCCGATGGCCCAGCGAACCTCGGCTGAGCGCCGCGCGCTCTGGCGCAAGCATTGGATGCACCCGCTGGAAGGAATCTACTATCCGGCGGTGGAGCGTCTTCTGCCGCAGGCGGACTTGATTGTTTCCACCAGCACATTTTTACAACGAAAGTTTGGCGGCATCGTTGTGCGCATGGGGGCCGATACCGACCGTTTTCAGCCGGTGCCGTCGGCAGAGAAAACGGCGATTCGTGCATCTCTGGGGCTTGGGCCGGAACATCGCGTGATTGTTTTCGGGGGCGTGGTGCGACCGCATAAGGGGGTGGAAACCATTCTGGAGGCCGTGCGACTTGCCGCGGATCCATTGTTGCGGCTGCTGGTGATTGGGCCGTTGACCGACACCTTGAGCGAGTTCACTCGCGGTCCGGTTGGTTCGCAAATGATCACCGCCGGGCCCAAACCCGCTGACGAAATGCCTCGCTGGCTGGGTGCGGGTGATTTGGTGGTTTTGCCGATGACCACGGACCTTCTGGCGCAATCGCAAGTTCCTTGCAAGGTGTTTGAGGCGATGGCGATGGGGTTGCCGGTGATTGCCGGGGCCGTTTCGGATTTGCCGGACATCGTCTCCGGCGCCGGCGCGATTTTTGCGCCGGGCGACGCCGTCGCCCTGCAAGCCGAAATTCAAACGCTGTTTTCCGATTCAAGCCGCTTAGCGGCTCTCGGCCGCGCCGCGCGCCAAAAATGTATCCAGAAGTATAGTTTCTCCATCATGGCCCAAGAACTAATCTCCGCTATCAACGCTTTGAATTAGCGGGTGGAGGAGAGACAAACATCTAAATTGATTTCCCCATCATGCTTTTATTTGCACCGAATCTGTTCATTTGCCATACTTCGCACAGTCATTGAACCGAGAGAAGCGTCTCATGATCCTATTGCTTCACGGGAAAACCTGACTTTAGGAAGAGGTGTAGCACAGGAGGGATTCAAGAGCGAGCGGATTGATTGAGTTGGAAGACCCGGCGGAGTTTTCGCTCGATATCCTGCTTGAGCTGGAAGGGGTCGAGGGTCTGATAATACGCTTGGAGCTGCTGGCGCTTTTCCGGCGTCACCGCCGGAGAGTCGAGGAGCCGCTGATAGGGGGTGGTCGGTGGCTCGTAGCGGCGCTGGATCTTAGAGCCTTCGCGGTGCTTTTCGAGGAGTTTGACGGAAGGCAGGAAGAAGTTCTGCAGGTCGCACCAGCTGTCGTAGAGATCGTCGATGGCGGCCACGGCCTCGGAGTTGTCGATTCGGTCGTAGCCCAGCAGCTGGCGCACGTGGGTCCAGTTCTTCTGTTCGACATGGGCGTTGTCGTTCTTGCGGTATTCCCGGGCGCGGGTCCAGCCCACGGGTTGCTTGCGCTTCTGGAGCCAGGCGTGCAGGTGCCAGTTGAGGAATTCCGAGCCGTTGTCGCTGTCGAATCCCAACAGAGAAAAAGGCATTCGCCGTTCCAGTACCTTGACCTGCCGGACGACGCCATCGGCTCCTTTGTTCCATATGGCCCGGTTCAAGGTCCAGCCGCTGAAAATGTCCCTAAATGTTAGGCTCCAGACGAAATTGCCTTCCAACGACCCTCCGCAATGCGCGACGGTGTCGGCCTCGATGAACCCGGGCTGGGACACGTCCCAGTTGTGGGTGCGCACGGGGATGTGCTGCTTAAGCAGGCTACCCGGCTTGGTGCCGCACCGTTTGGCGCGCGGACACCTCGCCCGGATCGGCCGCAACCGCCGGTTCAGGCTGGAGGCGCTGATGGCAAGCAGCTTTGGGCGCAATTCCGGCTCCAGCGCGCCGTAGCGCCGTTCGTAGTGCGGCAGCCAGAGCGGGATGGCCCGGTGGAGCCGCTTGGCGCAGATCTGTTCGCAGGCCAGCCAGAGGCAGCGGATGACCGGATCCAGTTCAGGTCCATATCGCCGACGGGGACCGGCTTCTTGCGCGGCCGCCGGGGGCGGTCTGACAACAGTCCGATGGCGTACTTCCGGTTGTAGCCGCAGACCGCGCAGAACTCGTCCAGAATCCTCGTCTTGTACCGCTTCCCGGCCCGGCGATACCGATGCCGGATCTTCTCCAGATACTCTTTTTTCGTTGCCCTAACCATGGCCGCCACCTTCCTTTCGTTCGGTCAGGTCTATTATGAAGCAACGAATCCCTTCCCCCTCCACCCCCATCCCCTCTATGGTCATATTTAATTTGGATCAATTCGTGATCATTGCCTATATCGATCCCGGCAGCGGTAGTATTCTGCTGCAAGTCATTCTGGCCTCCTGTATCGGCGGGATTGCCGTTTTCTGGAGCCGAATCAAGGCGCTCTTCACGGGCAAGAAGCCGTCCAAGAAGACGCCGGGCGACGAGCCTTCGAAGTCGGAATAGCCCCATGACTCGCGTGGACGGTTCCTTCCGCGATCCTAGCGGATATGTTTTTCAGCA
>Ga0255345_1005125_pt1 | contig 13683 bp, 10 predicted proteins | sample wastewater_treat_6_FD_192415 | JGI IMG/M metagenome (GOLD analysis project Ga0255345, IMG submission 192415) | Wastewater microbial communities from Lulu Island WWTP, Vancouver, Canada - plant20 | ecosystem: Engineered > WWTP > Wastewater > Unclassified | place: Canada: Vancouver, British... | reverse complement strand
ACTACCCCATTCTCGCATTCATTTCCTGAACAACAACAAGTACTATAAAGGAGGGAATCAGTGTCCATATCAATCCGTAGCCATACAGAGCACCGGCAATCGAGTAAGTCGTTATCCCGCCGGCATCATTATCGACACTTCCCGTTATTATTCCCGGCCCCAGAATCATAAGGAAGATTCCCAGCCTTCTGAAAAAATTACGCCTTTTTAGCCTTACCAATTCCATCTCGTCAAATAATTACCTTTTCCTTGTTTTCCGCTCACTTATAAGATCATCAACAACATCATCAACAACAACCATTCCCTGAAGCTGTTCATTTTCATCAACAACAGGTACTGCCAGTAAGTCGTACTTCGATACTATCTCAGCAATAACACTCGCTTTCTGGTCATCAAACAGAGAAATGGGTTCCGACTTCATTATTTCATAAAGTGTTTTCTCTGGTTCCGATATAACAAGATCACGCAATGTAAAAGTTCCGATAAGCTTATCATCATCCTCTGTAACAAACATGTTATATAGCTCGTATGCTTCCGGTTTTTTTATCCTGAGTTCGTTGAGAACCTCTTCAATTGTTTTGATTCCGGTGAAAGAGAGATAATCAGTTGTCATGATACTTCCGACAAGATTGTCGTCATATTCAAGAAGTTCCCGCACCTCCTGTGATGATTCAGCCTCCATTTCCCTCAGGAGAAGCTCTGCTTTTTCCTCCTCAAGTTCATCAAGTATATCAGCAACTTCATCTGCCGGCATTTTCTCAAGCACATCAGCCACCTTATCAACGGGTAAACTTTCAATAATGTGTACCTGGGCACTGGGTTCGAGTTCTTCAAGAACATCAGCAGCTTTTTCCTCGTCGAGGGCAGAGAAGAGCGATGTGCTCGATTTTTTTCCAAGATCTTCCAGTATATCTGCAAGATCGGAGGGATGAAGAGTATGCAGCTTCGCATAACTCTTCGAAAGCTTTATGTTCTGATTGGAGAAGTCAATGGCCTGAACATCATCCCAAAGAATGTATTTGGTGGGGATGTTCACATTAAAAACAGACAGAATTTTCTTTATTGGATTTGAGATCCCTATCCTGCGCAGAAGTCCGTCAATCCCGACATCAACAGCAACGGCATAAGTCCCGGTAGGAATTGTTGCAAGTCGTACATCATTAACCCTTACCAGTTTACGTCCGTTCAGATCGACAATCTGCTTGTCGAGTATGTTTTCAACAAGCAAAAGTCCGTTCTCAATAAATTCCTTCTCCAGTTCTTCCAGGCCTGAACACGTTACATTAAGCATTTCTCTTGCCTTTACTACGCGAAAAGTCCTGAAAGAATAGATCTTTGTGTTTTTCCTGATCTTCAGTTTTACTCCTGTCACCATCTGTTGTTCCGGTTCGTTCAGTCCGGAAGGAGCTGCACCAATAAGAATATCCTTAATGGTACCGATTACATCGCCATCAGTGCCAAAAACTTCTTTGCCAATTATTCTGCTTAAATAAAATGTTGTAAGTAAAGTCATCGCCACCTCCTTTCTGCTTCTGATGCAGAGCCGGGTGGTCATAAGGATCCGGTCCCTTTCTGCTCCAGAGCTTAGTTTAATATATTCGCCGGATAATCGTCCATTTGTTATTGAAATTTCGGGCGTAAAAGTAAAATTCATATCCAAACTTTCCAAATTAATTAAAAGAAAAGTCTGTCACTTTTAATTTGATACTTTATGTCAATTCAATGCCGCCGGAACCAAATAAAAAGGGATCAGGGCTTCCCTTCCGAATGGATATATCAAAAAAATCTTTCCGTAACAATTTAATCTTTAACCGATTAAGTTTTCTGTTCTTTGCTCATCTCAACAGTGATCCAGCAGTTACAACTGAATTACACTGAGACTAACAAACATTATTTTATGCCAGGGGCAACAATATTCGGAGGTATCAGGATCAGATTGTGATTTTATTTCACAAATTTTCCGTATTCTTAATAATAATCTGTACAAAATATTAAATTTGCCATTTCAATAAACGGCCCGTAGCTCAGCTGGCAGAGCACGTGACTCTTAATCATGGGGTCGAGGGTTCGATTCCCTCCGGGCCGACAATCAACCGGCAATAAATGGGGATATTTTCATGTCTTTCATCTCCTGTTTTTCACAGATACAGCATCAAAATGCTCTTGTACATGCATAGCTAGTTCATATTTTGCAGAAATTTAGATGGTATTTGATTTTTAATATATTTGTACATTATAAATAATAACAGAAACTATGACACCTGAAACCAAGTCTGCCAAGACCGCAGGAACTTACGCTAAAAAAGGTAATCCTGTTTACATTATTGCCCTGACCCTGGTTGCCACATTAGGCGGCCTGTTATTTGGTTATGACACTGCTGTAGTAAATGGAGCGGAACAATCTCTTGTTGAGCTCTTTATTACAAAGATGCTTGATCCGGAAAATTATTCCTATGCTGTGCGACTTATCAGTGAGTACAGAATACTGCTTTCGATCTCGATATTTATTATTGTAATTATTATATCCGCTCAGATAGTGAAACTATTGGGTGCCAAGAAAGGGACTATAACTGTAGGAGTGTTGATGCTGCTTGTAATAATCTGGATGGTCAGCTTCCTCAAAAAAGCAATCCCGACTGATCCGGCTGAACTACGGGCCACAGCTGATATACTGAAAGGATTCATCGTTGCATGTGCATTAATTGGTTGTATAATTGGGGGTGCTCTTGCAGGTTTCATATCGAAATCCTTAGGACGAAGAAACGGACTTATTGTTGCTGCAGTAGCATTCCTGCTCTCGGCCATCGGTGCGTGGAAACCTGAAGCTCTCAACCTGTTCGGAACTCTCCCTGTTTTTTCATTCTTCTTCTGGAGGATAGTCGGAGGTATAGGAGTAGGTATCGCTTCAATGATCTCACCAATGTACATTGCTGAAATAGCACCCGCAGAAAGCAGGGGCAAACTTGTTTCTTTCAACCAGTTCGCTATTATCTTCGGAATGCAGGTAATTTATTTTGTAAATTATTTCATAGCCCGACAGGGAAGCCACGAATGGCTCATAAATGAAGGCTGGCGCTGGATGTTCTTCTCAGGGGCAATTCCTGCAGCTCTCTTCCTTATTCTTCTTCTGTTCGTTCCGGAAACTCCCAGGTTCCTTGTTATGAAAGGAAAAGAAGATAAAGCTCTTAAACTGCTTGATAAAATTTCCGGGACCGATAGGTCTCCGGGCATTCTTCAGGAGATAAAGGAAACTCTAGTTGAAAAAAACGCTCCCTGGTTGTCATACGGATTTTTCGTAATCTTCATTGGAATAATGCTTTCCGTATTCCAGCAATTTGTAGGTATTAATGTGGTCCTCTACTATGCCGGTAATATTTTCAGGAACATGGGGGCCTCAACAAACGCATCGCTGCTACAGACAATCTTTGTTGGTACTGTTAATCTCACATTTACGGTTGTTGCAATCCTTACAGTCGATAAATTCGGAAGAAAACCTCTTATGATAATCGGAGCATTGGGTATGGCAGTTAGCATGATCGGTCTGGGATTCTCCTTCTCAACTCATAATGAAGGTGTCTTCGCCCTCATATTAATGCTCACTTATGTGGCATTCTTTGCCATGAGCTGGGGACCTGTCACATGGGTTCTGCTTTCAGAGATCTTCCCGAACAGCATCCGCGGTGCCATGTCAATAGCAGTTTCAGCACAATGGCTTGCAAACTGGCTCGTATCAACAACTTTCCCGATACTGAACGACAACCAGAGACTGACCGAACTGTTTAATCATGGATTTTCATACTGGATATATGGAATAATGGGCATACTTGCAGCATTATTCGTTTGGAAATTTGTACCTGAAACAAAAGGCAAAACTCTGGAAGACATAGAAAAACTCTGGAAGAAGAAGTAATAAATTTTCTGAAAGAAATCTGAATTAAAAATCCTCCTGTGAATGATTCGCAGGAGGATTTTTTTATCTCTTCAATATAGGATCCTGAAAATTATCTGCTCAGTATATTTCCGGAATTGTGAACCCGACTCGTATATTTTTATTTTATGGGTTTTGATACTATATAATTAAAACTATTTTCGGAGTTCTTTAGTCTAATGAAGATAATTTATTTTTAATTTTTATTATTAAAAAATAATATATGTCTGATAATAATTATTATCTTTACAGCAGATATGACAATGAATTCATGGCAAAAAATCCTATTCAACATTCAATTAGATTAATAACTCATTTATAAATAATTTATCCAAAATGGAAAACGAAAACATTATTCGGATACTTGAAAAACATAACCTGAAAGTAACTCCCCAAAGAACAGCGGTTCTGGAATTAATAATGAATGTTGATACTCACCCGACAGCAGAAGAAATAGCAAACCAGATCAAAGACACCTATCCCAATATGTCTATCGGTACGATTTACAAGATCCTTGATAAATTTGCTGCTTCAGGCATCATAGAGAAAATGAATACGAACAATGGTATAATGAGGTATGATGCAGTTAAGGAAAAGCACTATCATCTTTATTCCCTTAATTCGGAGCGCATCGACGATTACTATGACTCAGAACTCCGTAAGCTCCTTGATAATTATTTTAAAAATAAGAAGTTTCCTAATTTCAAAATGAAAGATCTCCAACTTCAAATAATTGGGGAATTCACAAATGATAAAACTTAATAAGTACTATTCTATTAATTATTAATAACTAATATCTTTTCATCATGGAAGACACAAAGACATATTCAATGCCGCTTATCGGCGAAAAAGCACCTGAATTCAAAGCTGTAACAACACAGGGCGATATCAATTTTCCCGGTGATTACAAAGGAAGCTGGGTAATATTGTTCAGTCACCCTGCTGATTTCACACCGGTTTGCACATCAGAATTCATGACGTTTGCTTCAATGGAAAAACAATTCAATGAAGCTAACTGCAAACTGGTAGGATTATCAGTTGATGGACTCTACAGCCATATAGCATGGCTTCGTACAATTAAAGAAAAAATTGAATACAAGGGGATGAAAAATGTTGAAGTCAATTTCCCGCTTATCGAGGACATTACAATGGAAGTAGCAAAAAAATACGGCATGCTTCAGCCAGGTGAGAGTTCGACAAAAGCTGTAAGAGCAGTATTCTTCATCGACCCGAAAGGCATTATTCGTACAATAATTTATTACCCACTGAGCATGGGTCGCAACTTTGACGAACTCTACAGGGTACTTATCGGTCTGCAGACAGCTGATGCATTCTCTGTTGCATTGCCTGCCGACTGGAGACCTGGTGATGATGTTATCGTGCCGACTGCAGGATCATGCGGCGTTGCAAAATCGCGCATGGAAGGCAAGGAAGATATGACATGTTATGACTGGTTCTTCTGTACCAAAAAGCTTGAAAAAGAGAAAGTGCTTAAAACAATCCTGAAGAAATAAGTCTGAAAGTGTTAAAGCAATATTCAATTTAAACATTATTAATAATGGAAATAACATTTGATGGCGGGAAAGTAATTACAGCTCATCATCATGGTCATTCAATAAGGACCGATCAGCCTGTCAATAATGGCGGAACGGATAGCGCTCCTTCACCATTTGATTTGTATATGGCTTCAATAGGAACATGTGCAGGTATTTATGTCAAGTCGTTCTGCGATAACAGAAAAATCCCGGCAGATGATATTAAAATGATCCTGACAACACAGTATAATAAGGAAACAGGTCTCCCGGTCAACATTAAGATCGATATCCGGATACCTCCTGAATTCCCGGAGAAATACAGAAACTCCCTGATAAATGCTGCAGAGCTGTGTAAGGTCAAAAAATCAATTGCAAGTCCTCCGGTATTTGAAATTGTTACCTCAGTGAAATAATCGATCCATACCTGTCGGATAAAAACAATTTGCCCGTCATTATTCCTGTTTACAACACAGGCATGACGGGCAAATATTTATAAAGTAAGTGGAAAAAATTATTCAATATACATATTGATCAGCTGTTCGTAGAGCTCCTGCTTGCCACTTATTACTTTGGGTTCTCCGAATTCTGCAGCCAGATCTCTTAGTTTTTCGAGAGTAAGTTTGCCTTTTTCGAAATCCTTACCAGGTCCCTTATCAAATGAAGCATATCTATTCTTCCTCATCTTAAGATAATCGCTTTCATTCAATAGCTTATCTGCAATCACAAGTGCCCTTGCAAAATTATCCATACCACTAACATGTCCTATGAATAAATCCTCAAGGTCAGTGGAATTCCTTCTTTTGCGTGCATCAAAATTGATGCCTCCTGTTGTGAATCCGCCTGCTCTGAGAATAACCATCATTGCTTCGGTCAGTTCATAAATATTTGTCGGGAATTCATCAGTATCCCATCCGTTCTGGTAATCACCCTTGTTTGCATCGATACTTCCAAGCATGTCTGCATCGGCAGCAACCTGAAGATCATGAGCAAATGTATGTCCAGCAAGAGTGGCATGATTTACTTCAATATTGAGTTTAAAATCCTTATCTAGTCCGTGCTGGCGGAGGAATCCTACAACTGTTGCAGCATCATAGTCATACTGGTGTTTTGTAGGCTCCATTGGTTTAGGTTCAATAAGATAGGTTCCCTTGAATCCATTCTTCCTGCCATAGTCCCTTGCCAGTGTCAACAACATTCCCATGTGGTCGAGCTCTCTTTTCATATCTGTGTTATGTAGAGTCATGTAACCTTCTCTTCCACCCCAGAAAACATAATTCTCACCACCAAGATCTATTGTTGCCTGTATTGCGCTTTTCAGCTGAGCACCTGCATTTGCCACAACTTCAAAATCAGGATTTGTACCTGCTCCGTTCATGTAGCGCGGATTTGAAAACAGGTTTGCGGTTCCCCAAAGGAGTTTAACGCCAGTCTGTTTCTGCATTTCTTTCATAACAGGAACAAATTTCTCAAGACGTTTTTCAATATCCAAAACTGTTCCTTCACCTCCTACAACGTCAACATCGTGAAAACAATAATAGGGGGCTCCTATTTTGGTAATAAATTCAAAAGCAGCATCAAGCCTCATTTTGATTCTATCTTCGGGTGAAGCATCATTCCACGGATATTGGTGAGTTGCGTTACCGAACTGATCGGTACCGTCACCGCAGAAAGAATGCCAGTATGCAATTGCAAAGCGAAGATGATCCTTCATCTTCTTGCCCGAAACAACCTGCTCAGGATCATACCATCTGAAAGCCAAAGGATTCTTTGACTTTTTGCCTTCAAATTTAATCTTGCCGATGCCGGGATAATACTCTTTTTTCACTTTTGCCATATTTTTAAGTATTTAGTTTAACATTAAATTTACTTGCACAATTTAGAAAACTTTATGAAATTCAGAAAATTCTTTTGTCTCTTTATTGATTTATTTATTAATTCTGAGCTGATAATCGTATTAAAAAAATTCACGATCTAAACAGACTCCAGAGATTTCTTCCATAGTTCATAAGCCGATTCATAGGCTTTAATTTTTGATTTATCAGGTTTTGTAATTCCCACTTCCTTAAGACCGGCAAAAGCCTCCTGTGCTGATTTGTAGTATCCGCATCCTATCCCTGCTCCTCTTGCCGCACCAATAGAGCCATCGGTATTGTACAGATGTATCTCTGTTCCCGAGATACATGAAAGTGCCTCTCTGAAAATAGCGCTCTGGAACATATTTGCAGCTCCGGCTCTTATTACGGAAGGAACGATGCCTGTTTCTTTCATTATGTCAAGACCATACCTTATTGAAAAAACGATACCTTCCTGAGCTGCTCTGAAAAGATGTGCATTTGAATGGGAATTGAAATTAATTCCATTTATCCTTGCTCCAATGTCTCTGTTGCCAAGCATCCTTTCTGCTCCGTTTCCAAACGGCAGTATTGAAAGGTTTTCCGAACCTACGGGGATTTTTTCTGCCAGTTCATTCATCTGCTCATATGAAAGATTATTGCTGGCATTTCTCCTTAACCAGGAATTCAGTATTCCGGTTCCGTTTATACACAGCAGGACTCCCAGGCGCGGTTTTACTTCAGAATGGTTTACATGAAGAAAAGTATTTACCCTTGACAAAGGATCGTATTTCTTCTGATCAGTCACACCATAAATAACTCCTGAGGTGCCGGCTGTTGCAGCAACTTCGCCGGGTTCAAGAACATTGAGTGAAAGAGCATTGTTTGGCTGATCTCCTGCCCGGTAGGCAACTGGTATGCCCGCCGGCAATCCAAGTTCCTCTGCGATTGCTTTTTCCAGTTTGCCCTGTTGTGAGAATGATGGTACTGCCTTTGCAAGCAGATCCTTATCGAACCCAAGATCATCAAGCAGTTCCTTTGAGATCTCATTCCTCGGGAAATCCCAGAATATCCCTTCAGAAAGGCCTGAATAAGTTGTCAGCAGTTCCCCTGTCATGCGTAGTGCAAAATAATCTCCGGGCAGCATTATCTTATATATTTTCTTAAAAAGTTCCGGTTCATTTTCCTTTACCCATGCCAGTTTTGTCGCAGTGAAATTCCCCGGAGAATTAAGGAGATGGGACAAACAAAATTCCTTGCCCAGCCTTTCGAATGATTTTTCCCCATATTCAACTGCTCTTCCATCGCACCAGATAATAGATGGCCTGAGCACTTTATGATTTTTATCAACCGCTACCAGTCCGTGCATCTGATAGGAAATACCTATTGCACCAATTTTATTTTTTGCGGGACCAAGCTGTTTATTACAGTCAGCAATGGCAGATTTCAGGTTTGCCCACCAGATCTCAGGATCCTGTTCTGCCCATCCGGGCCTGTTTGCGATGATCTTCATTTCATCTTTTGGATAAAAAGCCGATGCAAGGCATTTGCCCGATTCACCGTCAATTACTGAAGCTTTAACCGAAGAGCTTCCCAGATCAATTCCAAGTAGTAGCATATGTTTTAATTTTGAGTGACTTTTAGTAACTGTTTAATTTAACAAAACTGTTCAACTTAACAAAATCCAGCTAACAAGAACAATGTTAAAGTTAAGATTTTTTATTTAAGGCATCCCTCTATTTATCCAAATATTAAGATATTTTTAATCTTAACATTCAATCAGGGTATTCCCAGGATATCCGTGTATCTATGAGCTATGTACCATTCCAGATCATGCTCTGGCTTTTCAAGTCCTTCGGGAAGCGGTCTTTTCGAAAATGTCTGGAAATAAAGGATACAGGCATCCCTCCATATCTTTGCATCCCGTTCCTGTTTAACTAACAGTGATTTTACACTTTCAAATCTTTCCTTGTCAATAAAATTTTTCAGTGATTCCCATTGAGCCTGCATCTGCTGAACAGTTTTCACACCATCATGATACATGAAACACAGTTCGTCCCAAAGGCTCCTCCCTGATTTCACCCTATAGTCCCAGGATACATGATGAAACCAGAGAAGAAGATTTTCCGGACAACTCTCTCTGTTTTCATAAAGATCTCTTACAGGAGGAAAATACTGGCTAACAGCGTTACTGCCCGAAGATGTTCTGTTAAATCCTATCCCTTTCTCATCAGCCCTGTGATAATAAACAGAAGTCCAGTCCTGCCTCCCCTTGCTCACCCAGGGGCCCGGACCATAATGATGTCCCTCATACATAATATGATGCAGCCCGAGAGGAGTCATGTAATTCACAGCTGCTTCACGCGAACCAAGCATTATGCCTGCAATTGTATTTACTGCAGCGGGGTCGTTCGAGAAAGTCATTCTGATCCACTCGTCAGCGATCTCTTCAGAACTGAGATACGGGTCCCAGGCAAGACGACCGTAAGCATACCAGTTTGATTGTGCGATGAGATGACCTGTCCAGTTTCTTACATCCCCCGTGTTTGCCACTCCTGCTATGGCTGTGAGCGAATGATTTTCAAGGGATCCGTCAATGACCCTGGCTACAAGTGATCCTTTGCCCTTTGCGTATGTGTCAGATTTAAGACACTCCTCAAAAAGTGGTGCGAGATAAACAAGGTGCGTTGAAGAACCAAAGTATTCCTGGGTTATTTGCAATTCCGGCATAAGAGGTGTTGCCGGCATAGCTCCGAACAGCGGATGGAAAGGCTCCCTTGGCTGAAAATCTATCGGACCATTCTTCACTTGTATTATCACATTCTTTCTGAACTTACCGTCAAGCGGAACAAATTCATTATAAGCCTGTTTTGCCCTGTCATCAGGGACATTATTATCATAGACAAACGCCCTCCACATTATTATACCTCCATGGGGAGCAACTGCATCAGCGAGTGTGTTTGCACCATCAGCATGGCTCCTTTTATATTCCTGTGGGCCGGGTTGCCCTTCGGAATTTGCTTTCACAACAAAGCCTCCAAAGTCAGGTATATAGCTGTATATCTCATCAGCCTTATTCTTCCACCATCTAATCACATCAGGATCAAGAGGATCGGCCGTTTTCAGCTTCCCGATCTCAACCGGCGCACTGAATCGAGCCGTCAGATATACCTTAATTCCATAAGGCCTGAACACATCAGCAAGAGCGGCAACCTTCACAAGATAATCCCTGGTAAGTATAAGGGCATTCGCATTTACATTCGTAAGCACCGTGCCGTTAATACCGACTGATGCGTTTGCCCTTGCATAATTGATATATCTCTCATCAATCTGACCGGGAAGTGATTGCCAGTCCCACAGTGATAATCCTGCATATCCCCTCTCAACCGACCTGTCAAGGTTATCCCAATGGTTCAGCAAACGGATATCAATTTTTGGAACATGGCTTAACGAAAGAGAGCCTATCGGCTGATTAGTCTGCAAAAGCCGCAGAAAATTAAAAATGCCATACATAACACCTGCATCATTGTTTGCTGCAATTACAATCACCTTTTTGCCCTTATATTTTGTACTGACTATTGTATAACCTTCCTGACCGAGTCCGGACAATTTATCCTGAAGATTCAATGACCCGATAATAGCAGATCCGGACGGGGTGCCGGCTATTACAATTCTTTTCTTACTGAATGAACTCAGGGCCGGTATTTCACGGCCAAGCAAGCCTTCAAGACCTTTTTCAAGTTCTCTTTTTGCAGCCAGGATAACCGGAGAGTCGCCTTCAACGATAAATCCTTCTATCTGTTTATTATAGCTTTTAAGGACTTCACGGTCTGCAATAACATCATATCTCAGCCATAGTCTGTAACCATCTTCAGCCCTGGTTTCATAAGAATTGAAAATGATTAGTCCGGTTAGAATAATTGAGTACAGGTATTTCATAATTACTGCTTTTTATTTGATTTTAAACATTATGATTCTTTAAGTGAAGACTGTCGTATTATAAGTTTATGATTAAGAATTACAGTATTAAGATTTTGATCCTGCGGATCATTAAGCTTGTTCAGCAGCATTTTCATTGCAAGCTCTCCCATTTCCCGGGCTGGATAATCAACGGTTGTCAGATTCGGCGTAACATACTGGCTCACAGGCTCATTATTAAACCCTGCAACAGCTATCTCATCGGGTACCCTGATGCCTGCCTTCTGAAGCTCAAGAATTATTGTCACACCTGTTGTGTCGTTGGAAGTAAAAATACCATCAGGCCGGTGTTTCATCTTTAATATGCTATTCACTAAATCAATTCCTGACTTGTTTGACATATCCCCTACAACAAGCATCCTGTTATCGAATTCAATATTATTGTCAATAAGCGCCTGCCTGTAACCTCTGAAACGTTCGTAATAGACATTTCGAAGCATGTTCCCTCCAAGATGCATTATCTTCCTGCATCCGCGGGATATAAGATGTGAGGTAAGCTCGTAACCAGCTTTATAATTATCAATAACGACATTTACACAACCGTTGCAATCCATTACACGATCAAAAAAAACGATCGGTATACCTCTGTTGAAAAAACTCTTGAAATGATTTGCATTCTCGGTATCGGAGGCAAGAGAAACAAGAAGCCCGTCAACGCTGCTGTTAAAGAGGGTATTTATACAAACGATCTCTTTTTCCCACGACTCCTGCGATTGTGTAATGATCAGTCCATATCCGTTCCGGGAAGTTTCTTTCTCAATGCCCGACAGCACTGAAGCCATAAAGTAACTTTTAAGCTTCGGGACAACTACTCCTATGGTATTAGTGCGTTTCTGCCTGAGGTTGCTTGCAAACTTATTATGCCTGTAACCCATCTCGCTTGCACATGCCAATATTTTCTTTTTCGTGGCACTGCTTATATGCGGATGATTCTTCAAAGCCCGGCTGACAGTGGAAGGTGACAAACCCAGGGCTTTTGCCACATCATAAATAGTTATATCCTTATTCTCTCTCACAAACCATATTAATTACCAAATATAAGTAAAATATGAGTTTTTGCCTTTCCGACACAGAATTATTGCAATCGGTTGCCAAAACTCCTTGAATTTATTCCCTGTATTGATGTTAAAACTCATTTCTAACAGGAATAAATACCTGCTATTCTATCTTTTATGTTTTTAATAAAAGACATGTCTTTTGGAACACTCTTTGATTTTTTTACGATATTTGTGTAAGATCATTATTGCATCGATAAACAACTAAATAACCCTATAATGGAAAGAAGAAAATTCATTGCCAGTTCAGTTACAGCTGCTGCAGGGACAATTATTCTGCCTACAATCGTTCCGGCATCTGTTATCGGTAAAAATCCGCCCAGTGATAATATCAATATTGGATGGATTGGCTGCGGAAGGCAAGGGAGAGGCGACGTAAGAGAAGTAATGGGCTTTGATGTGGCAAGGGTGATAGCTGTCTCTGACGTTGATTCCAAAAGGATGACTCTCGGGAAAGAGTATGTTGATAATTTTTATTCAAAGAAAACAGGCAATACAAATTATGTCAGTGCAAAAACATTCAGTGATTATAAGGAAATGTTCCTTGATAAATCAATTGATGCTGTTCTTATAACCACTCCGGACCATTGGCATTCCCAGCCGGCTCTCGAGGCTGCACTTGCCGGAAAGGATATCTACCTTGAAAAACCAACTTCTCTCACAGTAACTGAAGGCCGTCTGCTGAGCGATGTTGTCAGACGTAAAAAAATAATCCTTCAGGTTGGCACACAACAGCGTTCAAGTTTCCAGTGGAGACTAGCAGCAGAACTTGTAAGAAACGGCCGCATAGGGAAATTACATACTGTTAAAATAGGGCTTCCCGGAGACCCGTCCGGACCGGAAGCACCCGAAATGCCTTTGCCAAAGAACCTGAACTATGATATGTGGCTGGGTTCAACGCCAGAAGTGTATTATACCGAAACAAGGGTTCATCCTCAGGTTGGTTTCGATCGTCCCGGATGGCTCAGGTGCGAACAGTTTGGTGCCGGAATGATAACAGGATGGGGCCAGCATCATTATGACTCCGCTGCATGGGGAATGGATACTGAGTTAACAGGCCCCGTATCAATTCAGGCTGTTGCCCAGTTCCCTAAATCAGGACTATGGGATGTACATGGTGACTTTATGTCTGTAGCTGAGTACAGGAATGGGATAACACAGCTTACAAGCGGCACCTATCCTAACGGAGTAAGATATGAAGGCACTGAAGGATGGATATTCGTTTCACGCGGAAGCTACAGGGCTACGGCAAGTGACCCCATCACCCAGGCGCAGGAATCAAAAGCTCTTGACGCCAGTGATCCAAAAATACTATCGTCAGTGATCGGCCCAAATGAAATACATCTGTATGAAAG
>Ga0255345_1005107_pt1 | contig 13716 bp, 12 predicted proteins | sample wastewater_treat_6_FD_192415 | JGI IMG/M metagenome (GOLD analysis project Ga0255345, IMG submission 192415) | Wastewater microbial communities from Lulu Island WWTP, Vancouver, Canada - plant20 | ecosystem: Engineered > WWTP > Wastewater > Unclassified | place: Canada: Vancouver, British... | reverse complement strand
CTTCTCTAATGTCTCAATATGATAAGTCAATAAAAATGCATCATTTAAGATAATCGATGAAGTGTTATATACTTCAGCATAAAACTTTAAGCTATTATCAGTCGGTCCAAAGAAATTATCGACTAAAGGAATTAATTCAAATCCGTTTTTGGTAATCTTATTCGTTTCATTCGAAGGCTTAAAGGAAGAAAGCAACTCAACATCCGAAATCCCGATAATATTAGGGTAAAACGACATCGTAACCGATTCAGTTAAGTTATAAGGTTTAGCATCAGGATTATTCTTATCACGAATGATTAATTCCATGGTATAAGACCCATTTGCAAGCGAAAAACGCTGCTGATCGGTAAAGTTGAACAAAGAAGTAATAGTATCCTTCGACTCGGGACTCAACAAATTGTATTTATTAAAATAACGAATCGAATCACCCTGGCGGAACAATTGGGTAACTTCAATCGACGCTTGATACATTCCATTTGGCAAAGTCTTGTAAACTACCGACTTACCAGAAACCTCCATATACGTTTCCATATATGGACCATTTCCCGGGGCGAAATAAGAGCAATAAGCAAATTTAGCCTGCAAATTCTTTGCCTGTAATGTCGTGTTGAGCATTACCAATGCAAATAATAAGAATAAGAACTTTCTCATGGCGTGTGATTTTGGAGTATAAAAATACTAATAATAGGTGGCGATAGGCGCCGGTTAGACGAATAAATGACATTTTGAATGTAAAAAACGTTGCCTCAACAGCGAAAAACCACCCGGAAATACCCTCAAAACAACGTTTATATAACTGACATTCAAGGCAGAAGCAATAATATTTAAAAAAGTTTTTGGTGAAAGAAGAAATGTACTAATTTCGCCCCCGGAGAGATGGCAGAGTGGTCGATTGCGGCAGTCTTGAAAACTGTTGACTGTAACAGGTCCGGGGGTTCGAATCCCTCTCTCTCCGCCAAAGTATTTCAAAATGCCCTGACGTTTCAGTCAGGGCATTTTTAGTTTTAGGAAATTTGATCAAGCTTGCTTGAAATCAAATTTCCTAAAACTAAAAATATTCATGACGTTTTCAGTCATGATTGCATTTTGAAATACTTTGAGGCCTCCCCCTTAAGGGATCATCGCGAAGCGATACTCCCTAATCTAATTTAGAAAAATATCCCTGACGTTTTCAGTCAGGATTGCATTATGAAATACTTTGAAGCCTCCCCCTTAAGGGATCATCGCGAAGCGATACTCCCTAATAATTTAAATCTTTAATGAAGTACTACGTCTATATTCTAAAAAGCTTAAAAGACAATGGATATTATTACGGTTATTCATCTGATGTAGCTACGCGATTAAATTTTCACAATGAAGGTCTAGTTCGAAGCACCAAGGGTAGAAGACCATTTGTTTTGCATTACGTAGAAGAATTCGATAACAAGTCTGATGCATTAAAAAGAGAGAATTTCTTTAAATCGATTGATGGTTATAATTGGCTTAAGGATAATAATATTACTTAACTATCTTCGGGAGATTGCGGTCCCATCGGGAAAAACTGTTGACTGTAACAGGTCCGGGGGGTCCCCCATCGGGGTCTCTCCGCCAAAGTATTTCAAAATGCCCTGACGTTTTCAGTCAGGATTGCATTTTGAAATACTTTGAAGCCTCCCCCATTAGGGATCATCGCGAAGCGATACTCCCTAATCTCAAAATATACAAATCGCTCAAGCTCGCTTGAAAGCGATTTTTTATAAACTAAAAATCATCCTGACGTATTCAGTCAGGATTTGACAAAACATTTTTTGGATTCCCTTTTAATTAAACCGCCTTGAAATTTAAATCTACTCCGTTTTATTACTGACAAACATAACCCCCATCAACCGAAACTAAACTTCCTGTCATGAATGAGCTTTCGTCGGATAATAAAAACATTACTGCTTTGGCGATTTCATCGGGATGTCCAATTCTGCCTAGAGGTTGAACCGTATTTAATGATGCGTAAACGTCTTTACTTTCTATACCCGATTTGCTCGAAAACTGCTCTACAGCTCTATCCAAAAGAGGAGTTTGAATGGTACCGGGACAAACACAGTTTACACGAATATTGAATGGAGCATAGTCTATTGCTGTGCTTTTCGTCAATTGCCCAACAGCTCCCTTCGTCATTCCGTAAACTGAACTACTCGCTTTACCAACGATTGATTGATCTGACCCCATCAATACAATACTGCCCTTCATCTGCTTTTTCATTATTGGAATTACAGATTTTAAGAGATAGAATGTGCCAAGCAAATTCACTGAAACAACTTTTTCAAGTTGCTCAACGCTCGTTTCTTCTAGAGTTGCAAATAAGTGAATCCCAGCATTCGAAAACACAAAATCAATCTTGCTTTCTTTCTTGAAAACATACTCAATAGATTTTTCAATATCCGACAATTTACTTACATCACACTTGACAAAAAAAGGATCTGATTCTGCAGGTTCTAAAACATCTAAATTGTAGACTTTTCCTCCATTCGATCGAATTAAATCACAAGTAGCTTTACCTATACCTGAACCCGCTCCCGTAATTATCGTTACCGTATTATTCCAATTCATTATCTTCTATTTTTCAGGGAGTAATTATATTCATAAATACGGTCGCTTCCAAATTACGTTGATAATTGCTTCATATATATCGCTTCAATATTAGTTTAGTGAAATAAAAAAGCGCCCTAAAAAATCAGGCGCTTTCAAAATTGGGGCATTAAAAATAATTTGACTAATTAGTCTTGAATTTTGTAACGGTTTCATCTTTAAAGCGAATGAAATAGTCGCCACTAGTATCAAATCGAGGACGATATGTTCCTTTTAATTTCCCAAGAATTTTACCGCTATCTAAATCAAATCGGATAAATTCATTCAGATCATCAATCGATTTTCCTACCCAAACAATATATGCATCACCTCTAAATTCAGCGAACAAACATTTGTTAGTCGAAACAGAATAATTTTTTGTTCCATTTGCTTGAAACGAAGCAATACCTTCATCGCCTAACACAATAAAATTATTATTGTACTGAAAAATGGACTGTGGTGCACCAATTTCTTTTCCAAGCTCCGTTTTTATTGGTGCCTCTCCCGTTGAGGCATTTAGCATGTAGAAGTATTTATCACTACAAGCTACTATGGAATTATCAATATTCAATATAGCACATTTTGATTTGGCAAACTTTCCTCCATTTTTAATCTCTTCTGAGCTCCATTTTTTCTTTCCTGTATTTATGTCAAAGGCGCGAATTTCTGAATCTCCTTCGTAGTTGTATTCCACTTTATAGGTTCCGTCGCCTATCCCTCCATTTGCATCAGGAATAAATTTCTCAACACGGATAACTCCTCCCATTTTAGCAATTAGTGTATTATCAACTACCAACAATTGAGAGATCACGTCATTTCCGCTTAGCTTTTCACTTCTCCAAAGTTCATTACCGGTATTAATATCAAGTTTCTTTATTGCCTTTTCACCTTTAGAAAAATCACAAACGTAAACGGCTTTATCATCGGCCACAGGCATCGGACTACGTCCTATTTCTTGCTTCGCCTTCAAGCCCACACTTGTTTGAACATTGTCGAAGGTTGTATTCCACAGAACATTACCTGTCTTAAGATCAAGCACAGTGATTCCTTCATAAACAACAAATACACGATCATGTGAAACACTTATATTGACCATCATTTCTGGCTCATAACTACTTAAAAGTTCCGTACATAAATGTCGAACGCATTTGCCTTTAATGTTAGTTGTCCAATGATTTGCCCCATGCGCATTTATTTTCAAATCCATCTCCGTTCCACTTAGCGCACTTTTCAATCGCTTATCTTTATAATCAATCGAAACTTCTGTCGTTCCTAATTCGTCAAATGCTGAATTAACAAAAATTGATTTTTTCTTTGTTGACTTTGATGGTTTTTCAGCAGGAGTATCTTTCTCTTTTAAATTACTTTCGGTAATTGAACTTTCAATAGCTCCGGTTCTAGAGTTGAGATAAACACTAATTTTATTGTCATCATCTTTCTTGTAAACAATTTCAACGGGCTCCCCTTCCATCGCCCACAAAAAGAACCAATCTTCCATTGATTTTACTCCCAATTGCTTCTTAACATCAAAGATCCATAACGATTTCCCTGTTGTTCCATCAATCATTTCAATTTTCTTTAAGTCGCCCATTAGTATCATTGACAGATCCGAATTTTGATCCGTCCAACGATTTGGCGCTTGTGCTTTCATTTCCCACACCTTGGTGAATTCTGATTGAGAGAAGGCCATTGTACTTGATAATATAATCGCCAATGCAATTAATTTCAATTTCATATTTTCTTTATTTCTGATTATTCAACAATAATTTTACCTGTGGAAATGACAGTTCTCTCTTTCCAAATATGATATACATAATACCCTGCTGGAATATTTGACAAAGGAATTTCTACCACCGATGATGTACTTTTTAGGGAACAAACTTTTTCTCCTAAAAGGTTTCTCATTTCCACAAAAACCTGAGATCCTTCTGAATTATTGAAGTGAACATTTGCTTTATCATGACAAGGATTAGGTGAAACCACACTTTCTAGCAGTAATTCATTTTCATTTACCGAGACATTCAAATCTGCATTATAGGCAATCGTTATATCACCGGCATTCTCTGAATACTTAAGTAAAAGTTTTCCGTTGGATACTTTTATCCAAGTGACATCTGTTGAATTCGGACCTAAATTATTAGTACGTGTTTCTGTAATCATTCCTACATCTGAGATTGATCCTTGAGGTAATGTTAAGGTTCCATATCCATTAAATTGCACCATTCGTGTTCCCGTTTGATAACTACTCACAGTAGTTGCATTGCTGTAATTTGTCTTGGAATAGTTATCAGTAAATGATTGGCTATAATTAAATGGAAATATCAAATGCTTATCGGGATCTTGGTAAATTTCGTGAGCACCACTCGGACTATACTCTCCAACCATCACCATGCTATCAGCTGAAAAATTATAATATTCATACTGCAAAACTGATGTGAGAGCAGGATCATATTGCACATAATTACTTAGCGGAAACAATGATCCGTTTGCAGTCGATGACGGAGAACCATACTGCAAGTGAATCACCGGATATCCCGCTTGTGGCTGTAAAGCTGAAGCATTCCAGATCGCTCCGGAACCCGAGGTTGTAAGTAATGTAGGATTGAATGTTGAATTATCAGCAATGATTACATTAAAAGAACCTGTAAGATTAGATGAGTATGCCGAATAAGTTAATGTTTGAGCATTTGCCAAACAGGATAATAAGAGTAGAAAGAAGGTAGATTTTATTTTCATTGCCATACATTTTGTAAGTGCAACAAAAATCCAATCCTTGCAATGAAATGCCTATACTACTAAAGTAGTAATCCGTAGTAAATGTGCAGGAATCTATTTTGGAAAAACCTTATTAATGGCATCCGTACGCGAACTAACCTGCAATTTCAAATAGATATTGCGAATATGTGTACGAATAGTTTCAACACTTAACGAAAGCTTATCCGCAATTTCTTTATATCTGAATCCACGGGAGAGCAATTCAAGGATTTCACGCTCTCTTTCAGACAATAAATCAAAGTATTCATTAGGCTTCTTTGATCCGTGAAAATTGGCAATTACTTTTCGTGCAATTGTTCCGCTCATTGGCGATTCACCTCTATGAATTTCAAAAATCGAATTCACTAACTGATCGGCATTACAACTTTTTAAAAGATATCCGGTTGCTCCGGCACATAAAGCATCATAGATACTCTCATTATCATCGAATATTGAGCAAATCAGAAATTGGACATCGGGATATTTGGCTTTCATTTCTAAGACACATTCAATGCCGCTACGTCCGGGGAGCTGTATATCCATTAGCACCACATCGGGACGAGTTGTACGAATGTCTTTCATAAAAGCTTCTGAAGAGGAATAGGATGCTATAAATTCTAGTCCTGCGACATTCGATAATACTTGAGTAAATCCCTCTCTGATTAACTCATCATCTTCAACAATACAAAAGCGAATCGACATAATTTAAGGTTTCTAATACAAATATAGCGTCCACTGTTTTAATCATGACTACTACTTTCGTAGTATTTTACTATTCCTGATAAGCGAATTTCGGTTCCTTTTTCTAATTCCGTGACGATCTCTAACTCACATCCTATTGCATTTGCTCGATTTTTTAGCGATGATAATCCATTGCTAAATGCTCTTACATTATTTTGATCGAATCCTTTTCCAAAATCTTTTATTGAGTAAAAAAATCGGTCTCTCTCATCTATTGTAAAATGCAACTTCATTTTATTAGTACCAGAATATTTAAGTGCATTATTGACCGATTCTTTCGTAATATAAAACAGGTGCATTCTAAAATCAGGGAGGATATTTTTGTTATTGACCACTTCAGGGAAGTCAATTTCGACCTCAATTTTATTCTCTTCAAGGAGCTCAACCACATAATATCGAATATATCCCAGTAGGCGATCGAGTTTATCTTGCTCGGGATTAACACTCCAAATCATTTCGTTTAATTGTCCGCCAAGATCTTGCGAAATCGACTTAAGCTTATCAAGATTCCCATGCAAATTCTCATCCTTAACTTGTTGTTTTAATACTTGCGTTAAAAGCGCAATTCTACTAATCCCACTTCCTATTTCATCGTGAATATCGCCTGCAATACGCTTTCTTTCTTTATCGAGTGCTTGTTGTACAGCAAGTATTGCCAACTGTTCTTTTATCTTTCTTGTTTGATTAAATTTCCATATCAACAATATAACTAGAATTATCACCAAGGCAATTAATGCATAGAACCAAAATTGTTGATAGTACGGTTTGGGAGCTTGATTAATATTATACTTACTAAAAAGATAATCGTGAATTTCGGCAATTTGATCATCGGTTAACGCAATATCATAAATCAAGATTTCGGCAATATCACCATTAAACACTTCGGTGATAGCTTCCGGCATTCTTGATTGTGATCCGTTAAATCCAATCTTTAAAGTATTTATGGTAGAGCCGACGTTTTTCACCGGAAAATCGTTTTGAACTCTTCCATTAAAATAAAAATCGACTATTGTATCGGCTTTCCGAACTAAAGAGGTAATGCACCAGTCGCCAGGAGTCCCCATTCCCACTTGCATCCCTTCTCCTCCATTGCCGTCGTAGAATGAGAATTTTTGCGTGGTAGAGCTAAATTGCCAAGCCATACCATCTCCCATATAGGTCGATAATACATTTCCTGAGCCTACACTCGATTGATAGCTCTTACCGTTAGTCTTCATGACTACGATGACAGTGCCTCGAAGATTTTCAAAACTTCTTACCACTTGTGAACTCATCAATCCATTATTACGACCATTAAATCGCACAGCCGGTTTTCCGTTAATGGCATTGGGAATCAACAGCGGCTTCCGCAACATTACCGATAATGTGGTAATGTGATTTTCACTGCAATCGTTCCATTGCGTTACCGAATCATTTTCAAAGATTAGATTTTTATCGGCACGAAGCCATATGGAAAGATGATCGGAAGGCACTTGCCCATAACAAAGGTGAAAGCATGCCAATAGCGAATACAGTCCTATAACGAGACCGCGTATCCGAAAACTAATTAGCATAAAATATCCTCCCCATTGTTATCATCCAAAGGTAAAATTCTTTTATGTGCCAAGCAATATAAATCTGGGCGATATTGACTAAACAAATCAAATATTTAGGTCGAATACGATTATTTACCGACAAAATCGGATTATTTATCCCCATTTATTGATAGTTAAAACTGTTTTAACCATTATTGTATTAAATGTAAATTTCAATTATGAGAACCCTGTTACAAAAATCATTTGCGCTGATAGCATTCGTTTTCGCAGTTAATACAAATACTATCGCGCAGCAATATCCTGGCTATACGCTTTACGGATTAAAGAATGCAACTTCAGCAGTGCTTATTGATACAAATGGCACCACTTACCATACATGGACCAGCACGGGAAAAACGAGTTGCTACTCTACGTATATGATGCCGGGAGGAATTTTATGGAGGACGATTAATCACAGCGGCAATTCTTTTTCCGGTGGACCAGTATCGGGTGAAGTTCAAAAACTGGATTACAATGGAAACGTGTTGTGGGATTATGTTTACTCCACTTCAACCTATTGCACGCATCATGATATTTGTCCGATGCCCAACGGAAACGTATTGATGATCGCATATGAGTCGAAATCGGCCGCCGAAGTAGCCGCAGCAGGATGCAGTACTTTTTCCGGCATCATGTGGCCCGATAAAATTGTGGAAGTACAGCCCACTGGAGCAACAACGGGAACTGTAGTTTGGGAATGGCATGCATGGGATCATTTGGTACAGAACACGAATGCCTCAGCAGCAAATTATCAAACATCCATCGTTAATCATCCTGAACTATTAAACATCAACTACAACGCTACCAAAGATTGGTTGCATGTAAATGGAGTTGATTATAATCCAATATTAGATCAAGTAACATTCAGCTCTCATAATCTAAGCGAAGTATATGTAATCGATCATAGTACTACTACCGCAGAAGCCGCAACACATTCAGGAGGGAATTCAGGTAAAGGCGGCGATTTATTATATCGCTGGGGAAATCCGGGAGCCTATGGTGCAACAGGAACTAAAATATTCAATGTAGTACATAATGCGCATTGGGTACCTGAAGGGAATTCAAATGCAGGAGATTTATCGGGATATAACAACCAAGGTATATCTTCCAATGCATCATGTGCCGATTTCTTTACGCCACCAGTGAGCGGATATAATTACAGCATCACATTAGGCTCGGCATATACTCCTGCAACTTATAACAAACGACAAGCATCCGGAGGATACAATAGTAACGAAGGTAGTGTTCAGCAATTGCCGAATGGAAATATCTTAATTAATATGGGTATCTCTGGATACATTAAAGAATTTGATCCGAGTGGAACATTAATTTGGTCGAAGACACTTACCGGCAGTTCAGCGAAAGCATTTAGATATTCCGAATGCTATACCAACAATGCAGCACCTGCTATTCCTACGATTACAGAAAACGCAGGAGTATTAAGTACTGATCCTGCGGCAACGTATCAATGGTATTTCAACGGACAATTAATTCCAGGCGAAACGGCACAAACAATTACAGCATCGCAAAGCGGAATTTATCTGGTTAGAATAACTGATAGTAACGGATGTGTATATCAATATTCACAAGGATATCATTATACAACTGCAACAGGAATAACAGAAGAAAGCAAAAGCACATTTCAAGTATATCCTAATCCTTCAACGGGAATTGTCCATATAAACGAATTAGAAAACAGCGGAAAGCAATTTGAACTTAACGTCTATGATGCATTGGGAAGAAATGTACTATACAACAAAACCATGTATGAAATCAACCTAAGAGAATTTGGTTCGGGATTATATACCATTCAAATTAAGCAAGGAAGCCAAACAAGCGATACGTTCAAAGTTATTATAAATGAGTAGATTATAGTTAAGTTTAGATTGAAAGGTGGCGAAATATTCGTCACCTTTTTTTTATGCCATAAGGTGAAATAAAAATTAGGCATGCTTATTGTAATGTGCGCGTCGCATGTAAAAAACGTCTATTAAAAAGCTAGATGAAGAATTAATTAATATCTGTTAAGAATCAATTGAAAAAAAGCCGACATATAAATATAAAATCACCTGCTCATGATTGTAATATTCAGACAAGATATTCAGCTAATAAATGATCAATTCACAAAGATTAAATAAGTGACTAAATACTGCGATGGAAATATGCGCAAATTAAATCCCGCTCAACACTCAATTATTCCTACTCAGCGAAGAATAAATTAGTGGATATAATAGGATAATAATAAAACACCCTTCGAAATCAATCAACCATAAACCATAATAACCTGATGTTTATTCCTTTAAAAATCAAATGAAAAAACGATAATCATTATCGTTTGAAACTCTGGCTAGCGAAGTAAAATTTTATTATTCGAATTTATTTTACATTTTCGCTAATGAAGTTATACACCTACTCCGCCTATGACAAAATGATCATCTGAACACAAAGGAAATTTAAACAAGTAAAAACCATCACTATGAAATTTGTAGGGCAACACGAAGAAACGATCTTTGTTTCCGAAATACTACCGGAACAGAGACATATATTCGATAAGCAGTTTCGAAAGGGACTGTGCATTATCTGGAACAAAGGCAATCCTGCGCACTTTAATATTGACAAGCAATCCATCAAAATCGAAACTGACAATATTATCTTTATCATTGAATACCATCAAATAGAAAACTTCTGTTTTGAAAAACTAAATTTAATTCAGTTTAACAGATATTTCTATTGCTTAGAGAATCACGACGATGATATTGGCTGTAAGGGAATGTTGTTTTACGGAGCCTCTGATATCCCCAATATAGCTATACCGAACGAACGTAAAGAGCAGTTCAATTTCATTTGGGATAGCTTTTTGATGGAAATCAAAGAAAGGGACAATTTCACCTTAGATATACTTCAAACACTGCTAAAAAGGTTCTTAATCCTGAGTGTTCGAGTGTATAAAAACAACAACTTAAACCTACCGGTCGATAATGCAAATCTTGCATTGATAAGAGAATTTAATTATTTGGTAGAAAAAAATTTCAAAACACTCCACAAAGTATCGGAGTATGCAGCCTTGTTAAATAAATCACCTAAAACTTTATCAAATTTATTCACTAAACATATCGACAAAACTCCGCTGCAAATTATTAACGACAGAAAAATGCTGGAGGCTAAACGTATGTTGACTTTTACCGATACTCCTATACAGGAAATTGCAGGCGAAATGAACTTCAACGATCTGCAAGCATTTAGTCATTTTTTCAAAACTAGAGAGGGCGTTTCTCCTTCTCAATATCGCGAAAACACAGCTTCAAAAGAGGAAGCTTAAAATTCAAGATTTGACTTATAATTTTATCCTTCTTTCACCGTTAGGGATATAAGTCAAACTTACACTGCGACTGATAACAATCAACAAAAATTCAGGAACTTTCCACAACAGAATATTCAAATATTTTGAAAGGGGATTTTTATATCAATTCGGATATAATTATCCGAAATTATTTTTATGCCAATTCACATCCAAAATCACTGCATATTTGTTAGCTTGTTGTATGATTTTTATCATAATTTACTTGGAATAATTTACAATGCAAAAGGAATTTCAAACAAACATAATAAATCGTAATGGATATAATTTCGGCATAATATATGCTATAGGATTATACTAAATTTGGGGACATAATTCTATTCGTAAATATTCTACTTCTTTAACAATGCATGAGCAAAATAAATTGCTCAACTAAATACTATTCAAATTATCAATAAATCAATGTACATTACACCCATGGTAAATTGGCGAAGACCATTATCTGTTTTGCTATCAATTATTCTTGCTGCAATCGGGACATTTCATATCTGCATTGGAGTGTTCTTATTACTTAACCATAATAGCTCAATAGTATTTGAAATACTTAATTCAGATACATTATTAACGGTGGCTTCAAGGCATTTGGGAGATCATATAACTGTAATTCTATTCGGACTAATAGAAATTTCCAGCGGGTATTTACTATACTCATACAAAAAGAGTAAGAATAAAGCATTACTAGGAATATCTATGAATACGGTTTTATTTACAACTACACTCTCATTTACGCATGTATCACATCATGCAGGTGAAGCTTCAGCCGTATTACTGAAGAATGCTTTACTTATCAAGGACTTTACCTTACTCGGAATAGGATTAATCCTTTTCGGGTACATGATTACCAATCACGAAAATTAAAATCAACCAACCATATTATAATGCACAATAACGAGTTTGCGACCTTTGGGGGAGGGAGCTTTTGGTGTATGGATGCCATCTTCAGAAGAGTAAAAGGCGTTGAGAATTGCATCAGCGGCTATTCAGGAGGCCAAATGGCAAAACCTACATATAAGGATGTTTGTTCAGGAAAAACTGGACATGCACAGGTGGTCCAGTTAATCTATAATCCGAAAAACATTTCGTATTCAAATTTGCTTAACATCTTCTTCACCTCGCATGATCCTACAACATTAAATACTCAAGGTCCCGATAAAGGAACTCATTTCAGGTCGGTTATATTTTACCATAGTGATGAGCAAAAATTATTAGCGACCAATCACATGCAGGAAATAAAGGATCAATACTTGAATCCTATTGTTACCGAATTATCTAATCATCAACATTTCTATCCCGCAGAACCTTTGCATCAGAACTTCTTCAAGTTTAACAGAGAAAGCGGCTATAGCATCTTCGCCATCGAACCAAAACTGAACTTCTTGAAACGAAGATTCCCAGAAGTATTCTCAGAAGTAAATTCATAAATGATATGGAAAGCACAGCAGAAAAAAAATCAAATCTTGCCGGTATCCTCGGCATGGCAGCTCCCGAATTAAGAATAAATACATGGATCGATGCACAAGGGAATCCCATGCTGCAACCTATATTGAACGATTCACCTGAAAAAACTAAAATTCTCTTCTGCTATCAACCAACTTGCAGAGGAAGTATCGGCATCGCATTACCTATCATCAGGAAAATTAATGAAGCTTTAAAAGGTCATCCACAAGTGGAAATAATGGCTATTCAAACTATCTTCAACTATCCTTACGATTATCCCCCGGAAACGCTGAAGGATGTCCAATCAGAACTACATTTAAATATGCCGATCGGTTATACCAATAATCGCACAGCCGATGAATCACTGCGTTTTATTAACGACTATAATATTGTGGGAACACCATGGATCATCATCATCAATAAAGACAATAAGGTGATTTATAACCACTATTACATCACTTTTGATGATGCACTTTCAATTGTGAGCAGTCAACAATAATTAGTGCAGTACTTCATATCCTCCCCAGCAAAGCAGGATAGTCCCCACAGAGGTAAATCCGTACATAAACACTTCGTATTCGTATCCGCTTCTAAACATTAATACCGATACCACAAATCCGAGTAATAACATAATCCCTCCTATCGCTCCAATGGCTACGCCTTTACTCTTGCGCTTTTTGTAGATAGTGAGTTTTAAGTTACACATTGCTTCTGTTAACAGATGCTCGGCAACCCCTTCTTTCTTTAGCATTTCGTAGATCTCGTGAGTAATATACCCCTGATCATAATAATTAAGCGCACGATTGTAGCACTCCTTTACTTGAGGTTCCATGATTAGATTGTGTTTAGGTGATGATTAAAAAGCAAAATTGATATGCAAACTTTCCCTCTGCATCGCTTCTGTAAAATCAAATATAATCAATATTTCCAATTATCAACTAAATTGGACACCCAAGTAAGCAGTTTAGAATCCTTCTAAATATTATTTCTATACAATTTACTTCGAAAATAGAAGGCAAGATTTACTAAAGCTATCAAGGCCGGCACCTCTACCAAAGGACCAATAACTCCCGTAAAAGCTTCCCCTGAATTGATTCCGAATACTGCAATTGATACCGCTATCGCCAATTCGAAATTGTTTCCTGTCGCCGTAAATGAAATAGCTGTATTGGTACTGTAATCGGCACCCATTTTCTTTGCGATGAGGAATGAAAACACAAACATCAGGATAAAATAGACTACTAACGGTAG
>Ga0255345_1005103_pt1 | contig 13722 bp, 8 predicted proteins | sample wastewater_treat_6_FD_192415 | JGI IMG/M metagenome (GOLD analysis project Ga0255345, IMG submission 192415) | Wastewater microbial communities from Lulu Island WWTP, Vancouver, Canada - plant20 | ecosystem: Engineered > WWTP > Wastewater > Unclassified | place: Canada: Vancouver, British... | reverse complement strand
ACCAGCGACAATTTTTAGTTTATTCTATAACGGAAAATTTGTGACTACAGATTTAAGTGCTTGTATGGACAGTAGATTTGATAAAGTAATAGAAAAAGAGATGAAATAAAGCACGAACGCACAACACATGGTATAGTGCATGCGGGTTTCAGTGGTATGCGAGCGTTTGTGGCACGTAAAAAAAGTCGGTGTAAACTGATAGGAAATCGCTTCGTAATCCCGCACGACACCATACCATCAAACGTTAGGCAAAATCAATTTAAAATGAAATTCATTTAAGGTTAAGAAAATGATAGCAAAAGAAATAACAACAAAAAAGCAGTTAGTTGACATGAATGAAAATAATTTAAAAAATTTTGAACTTTTATTACATACCTTTAAGAATAGTAATAAAATAATATTGAATCAGAATAGATCTCTTTTATTAAATGGTGATGTTTTGCAGGAAAATTTTTTTGATAAGGAATATTTTGATCTAATTATAACATCTCCTCCTTACAATGTAGATATAAAATATAATTCTCATAATGATGATTTAACTTATGAACAATATCTTGAATTTTCTGAAGTATGGATGAAAAACTGTTATAAATGGACTAAAAATCAAGGAAGGTTTTGTTTAAATATACCACTAGATAAAAACAAAGGTGGGCAAAAAAGTGTAGGTGCTGATTTAACTACAATTGCACAAAAAGTGGGATGGAAGTATCATTCAACAATTATATGGAATGAGGGGAACATATCAAGGAGGACGGCGTGGGGGTCGTGGATGTCGGCGACTGCTCCATATGTAATTGCTCCTGTTGAACTGATAGTAGTTCTTTACAAAGGTGAATGGAAAAAAACTAATAGATCAAAAATATCTGATATTACAAAAAAAGAATTCATGGAATGGACAAATGGACTATGGACTTTTAATGGAGAAAGCAAAAAAAGAATAGGACATCCAGCTCCTTTCCCTTTAGAATTACCTTATAGATGTATTAAATTATTTAGTTTTATTGATGATATTATTTTTGACCCCTTTGCGGGAAGTGGTACTACCTTGATTGCAGCTAATAATACAAATAGATATTCTGTGGGATTGGAAATAGATTTAAAATATTGTGGGTTAGCAAAACAAAGAATTTTAAATGAAACAGGAATGTTGTTTTAGAGAAAAAAATTATGGAAAAGAAACATAAAAGTATTACTGATTTAATTATTGAATATTTCAAGAAACATCCAAATGAAGAATTGCCTCATGGACCAGTTGTTGATTGGGTTGAAGAACAATATAAAAAGCTTTACAATAAAAAACCAAGAGATACATGGCGAGCCATTAGAATGCTACATCAACAAGGATTCTTAATTAAAGTAAAAAAAGGAATTTATAAATACGATCCAAATTTTGTTATTAAAAAAGAAATTGAAGATTTTACACCAGAGTTGAAAGAACAAATACTTAAAAGAGATGGTTATAAATGTATAATTTGCGGTAGAAGTTCAAAAGAAGGTTATGAGTTACATGTTGACCATATTTTACCTAAAGACAAGGGTGGTAAGGCAACATTGGAAAATGGGCAGACACTTTGCTCAATTTGTAACTTTAGAAAGAAAAATTACAACCAAACAGAAAGTGGCAAAAAAATGTTCATAAGACTATGGGAGACAGCGAAAAGAATTGGCGACACTGAAACTAAAAAATTTTGTGAAGAGATTCTGAAAACATACGAAAAGTTCAATATCAACGGGCATATTGAATGGAAAAAAGATTAATTGACTTCGCCTAACAGCGGCTATACGCCATTAAAACGGCGCATAGCCGCGGAACGTTACCAAACATGTAAAAGAAGAAAGGAGGTTTTGGCAGCGACAATTGCCTAAATAAAACGATTAGAAATAAAGTTTAACAATTTTTGAAAATGACTTTGACAAAAATCAATGACTTAAATGCCGAATAATTGACAATAAAAAAGAACTAAATTTAAACAAGTTTATAAACCTGAATACCTTAATAAAAAACTTAGAAATTGAAGTATTCGCAATCTAATAATTTATGAAAACAACACAATTTTATTTTACGACAGTAATGCTACTTACTTCATTATTTTTACATGCACAACTCAAAGTAACCAATGTTGGAAATGTTGGAATACAATTAGGAACAACAACCCCTCTTTCTACTTTATCTATTGGAGATGCTGGAGCATCCGATACAAAAGTTTCTATTTTTCAGTCCAATAATAATACGGCCTTAAAAGTTCAACGATCAGGATCATCAAGCTGTATTAATTTTGGAATTAATGCATCTACTGCTGTGAATGGATATAGCCCATATTGGAATTACGGAATCAAAGGTATAAGTTATTCAAGTTTTATTTCACCATATGCAAGAAACTATGGTGTATGTGGATTGGCTGGTAATGGCACTTATGGTAATTATGGATTATTTGGGCAATTAGCAGGTAGTGCTAGTGGTGCCGCAGTTGTTGGTATGGTTTCAAGCACTGTTTCAGATTATACTGACATCAGTATTAGTGGAATGTATGCCGGCTATTTTTATGGTGATGTAAAAGTTACAGGATTAATAAATGGAGTTATAGTTGGGAATTCAGATAAAAGATATAAAAAGAATATCGCAGAAATTGATTCTAAGAAAACAATAGATAACATATTATCCCTTACCCCCGTTGAGTATAATCTGAATCAGATGTATATAAAAACACATAAAGATAGTATAGAAGTTGAAAAACCTGTTTATGATGAGAAATCTCAACTGTTTACTAAAAAACATTTTGGACTCATTGCACAAGATTTACAAAAAATTTATCCCGAATTAGTGTATGAAGACGCTGATGGCTATTTATCAGTAGATTACATTGGGTTAGTGCCTCTGTTAATCCAATCAGTAAAGGAATTAAAATCTGAAATAGAAACATTAAAAACCAAAATCAATAACGGAGTGGCTAAAGTCGGAGCAATAAAAACTGAACTGAACGAAATAGATGCTCTTACTTATCCTATACTTGATCAAAACATTCCGAATCCATTTAATACTACAACTACTATTGGTTTTTATTTACCAAACACTGTCAATGCAGCTACCATTTATGTCTATGACATGAATGGAGTTCAATTAAAAAGTTATCCAATCACCGAAAGAGGAAAAGGAAATGTAATTATTCAAGGCTCAGAATTTATCGCTGGCATGTATTTATATGCTTTGATTGTCGATGGCGAAGTGATTGATACTAAAAGAATGATATTAACTAAATAATTCACAAAGCCATGAAAAAGTTAAAAATCTTATTCTTCTTTATAATCTCTATACTAACTGTACATTCACAGGTTTCATTTCCTACATCGGATGCAATATGGAGTGTTCAGAAGAATTCGTATGATCCCGAAATATATTACGGATTAACAGGAGATACCATTATAAATGACACTACTTACAATAAATTGTATTTACTTAATGATACTACACTGAACATTGATGAAAATGATATATATATTGGAGGATTCAGGCAAAAAGACCAAAAAGTCTGGTTCAGAGTAAACGTAAAAGATAACTTTGCATCACTATCTAGTCTAAATTCACATTATTGTGAGTATAATAATCCTTTCGAAACATTATTGTATGATTTTTCCAAAAACAGTGGGGATACGATATGGCATGATTTACACTTGGTAGAAAATTATATTACAATGCAGAAACAAATTACTCTAAGTATTATCTTAGAGATAACAAATACAAACAGTCAGAGAACATATTATTTGTTTCAATACCTCAATATAGGTAGGGGAAATGCTCCATACATTCCAATTATGAATGGTATTGACACATGGATAGAAGGGATCGGGAGTTTGAAAGGTCTTTTCTGGTTTTTATACGAACCTCCAATGTCAGGAGGAAGTGCGTACAGGTTAAATTGTTTTAAGCAAGGAAACGAGATAAAATATATGGATAAAAACTGTACTTCCTGTTTTAAGTATTCTTCCACTAATATTTCAGACAATAAATATTCCTCTATTTCTGTATTTTTAAATAAAGGGATGCTTTCCGTTAAAGGAGAAGCAGCCGTTTTTCCCTGCCAAATTAAATTGTTTAATGTTATTGGGCAGATGCAACTCTCCAAGACAATTTATTCGGATAAGGAATCCATCTATTTGCCGAAAGAATTGGAGAATGTATATTTATATCAACTTATAAATAAAAAAGACGAAAGCATTGTAAAAACAGGGAAGCTAATTAACTACTAAAAATTAAACGCATGAAAACAAAAACAATCAATATCTTAACAGTATTATTGTTCTTACCAGTTCTTTTGTTTTCTCAAATATCCGATAGATTAACCATTGAATTAAAGGATATTCAATTTCAAAAAACTGCAAATAATAACGATAATATTGAATGGGAAACGAATAATACGACAACTGAAATAGGGTCTCCAAAACTACCTGTTTATGAAGTTACTTACGTATTGCCGGTGGATGCAAAAGTAACGGAGATAAAGTTTACGCATAAAGAAAGGAAATTACTGAAACAAGGTGTGAATATTGCTCCGGTAGAAGAGCAAATCCCCACCAGCAATGAACAATCAGATGATACTAGCCAACAAAAGAGTAATGTCTATGATTCGGACAGCCCTTATCCAAATATTCTTTATGAAATTAAAGAGGATGGCTTTATGCAGGGGTATCATATTATAATTCTACGGATATATCCATATCAGTATATCCCTAAAAGCAAAATACTGTATTATTATCCTAATCTGGAATATACAATAAATTATGATACAAAATCAAATGCTGATATTGTAAAATCGTTAACTCAATCCGAACACAGGGCTGAATTGTGCAAAAGCTATATTAAATCATTAGTTAAAAATCCTCAGGATGTTGAACGTTTTGGCTCAAACGTGCAAAATATAACCAAAAATAACAAGGTTTCACAGAAAAGCGGTGCACCTCAACGTGTAAAGTCTCTTTCAATTTTAGATGAAATTACACCGGATTATATTATTATCACTAATAATGCCCTTAAACCAACATTCCAAACGCTGGCTGATTGGAAAACAAAGAAAGGTATATTTACCATTATTAAGACTGTTGAAGAGATTGGACAGTTATATAAAGGTAGTGATTTACCCGAAAAAATTCGTAATTATTTAATTGATTGTAAAAATAAGTGGGGAGATGGTTTATTTATATTGTTAGGAGGCGATTTAAGTATTGTTCCTGCAAGGTTTGTTGTTGGCTGCAGTGATAGTTTAACTTATCCGACTGATAAATACTACTCTACATCCGACTATTGGAATTACTCCAACAATATTTTTCAAGGGAGTACCACAACACTAACAATAAACTTTACAGGACGAATACCGGTTAGTAACACACTAGAATTAAACAACTATATAAATAAATTAATTTCATACGAACATGCCACCCAAATATCAGATTTATCGTATTATAAAAAAATCCTGATTGCAGACGCTTTTATGTTAAGATGCCCTGATTTAGATTATAGATCTGTAAATGGCAAAAAATCGTTAAGAGATTATCGTGATAATTATTTATCCCCATTAAATCTTAACTCTTGGTTAATGTTTGATGATTACAATTGTACAAGAACAGATAAGTTTTATTATGATGGGAATAGTCCGATATGCTGTAATGATGGGTATTTGTCCGTCACTTGTCCTGGAGGAACTTGCATAACAGGAGATGATGAATTCTCTAGAGATAATTTCATAGCGGCTTTAAATAGCGGTGGAAACTCAGGATATGGTAAATTTCATATTATTTATCACATGGATCATTCAGGTCCCATGGGTATGGGTACATCCGGAAAGGATAAAGGTGAATCAATACGCGTTACGGATTTTGACGGTTTAACTAATGGCTCATATTATCAGATTATGATGTCAGGAGGCTGTCATCCCGCTAATTTTGCTTATGACTGTATGGGAAAACATTATATAACAAATCAAAACAAAGGAGGGGTTGCTTTTATTGGAAATACAGATGTTGGTTATGCTGATGAATGTTATCAATTTAGAGATTTTTGTAATGCCTTGTATAAAACCGGTGGGGTTAGTGACAATAGCATATATGATATAGGAAGTATTTTTCAATATACTGCAAAAAATACAACAACCTCTAATTGGCGTCTTCATTTGCTTGGTGACCCTGAAATGCAGGTATGGACAGGTGTGCCTACTGATTTAACCGTAACACCTAATCCGACAGTAGTAACTTTGGGTAGTCAAACAGTTGATATTACAATATCAGGACTTTCAAGCGTTTCTAAAGCGACAATATGTTTATGGAAAGGAGATGAAATATACATATCTCATACTGTTTCAGGAAATGGTACATATTCAATACCCTTTACCGCAAACTCAGCAGGTACTATATATGTTACAGTTACTGCACATAACTTTAAACCGTATGAAGGAACTATTACTGTCAATCAAACGACAGCACCGAATCTGTCAGTTTCAACCGTTGATTTTGGGGATGGGATCACGCAAGGTTTGGGTTATGGAAATGCTAACGGACAAAATGATGCAGGAGAAACAATTAATCTGATATTAGGCATAAAAAACACAGGTGTCAATACCGCAAACAATGTTACTGCGACCCTTAGCAGTTCTTCTCCATTCATTTCGGTCACTTCAAGTCAAGGTAGTTTTGGTAATATTGCCGGTGGAGCTACATCTACCTCAAACCAATTCAATTATACTATTAGACGAGATGCACCGGGGAAAGATGCCAATGGAGTATTAAGATCGGAATGTTTAGCAAATGATGCGAATCCTATTTCATTAGTTGTAACAATAAAAGATGTAAATAATACAACATGGACTCATAATTTCAATATTGATGTATTTAAAGATTCACTTATCCAATGTAATAAAAAAATACTTTCCACATCTGATGGAGATATGATAATAGAGCCAAACGAAACTGTAACAATGAATATAGATTTGGAGAATATTTGCAAAGGGACGACAAAAGGATTGTCCGCAGTATTAACAAGCACGGCAAGTTCTACTATTATTCAATCCTGTTCTAGTACACTTCGAGAGTATCCTGCCATAGCGCAATTTGAGGTAAAGCCAAGTAATACTGTTTTTCAATTTACTACTGGTGAAAATTATAGCGTCAATAATTTAAGTTCTCTCACTTTTAATCTTCAGGTGACAAATGTGTACGGTAAAACATGGAATTTCCCATTTAATTTGTCTCAACCTGAGCAAGTAAGTGCTAATGGTATTGAATTTACTGCCGATTTACATGAAATTGATTTAAAATGGACAAACGTGATCTCGGCGGTCGGTTATAATATATATCGTTGTGATGTAGGAACTAACGATACGGAGGTTGGAACTTATGAGAAACTAAATTCTGTTCCGGTTACATTTACATTTTATAATGATACAAAGAATCTAAATACACTCACGAAATATTATTATAAAATTACGGCAATAAAGTCTGATGGTAACGAAAGTGAACCAACACGAAAATTAGCTTGGACCTCATACCCAAAGAAATTTCCCTTTCCCGTTACAATGGATAACTCTTTAGGTAGTATTAGTACGTCAATAAATGTAGTAGATGTCAATGGCGATGGTAAAAAAGAGATATTTGCAGGCATGAAAGGAGGTAATGACAAGGGATTTCTGATTGGTTTGGACTATCTTGGTAATGAACTATATAATATTGACAACAACGTAACAACTTATAGTGGATTTGCTAAATTAGGAAAAGCAGCTTGGGCAATACCAGCTATAGGTGATTTAAATCGTATTGGAAAGAATCAGATTATAGAACCTACCCGTGAATATGGAGCTGGTTTAGAAAACGCTGTGTTCTGCTATTCAACAGAAGATACAAACCCTGCGGATGGCAAACCAGACTTATTATGGAGTAATTATACTACAGAGAAACAATACCTTAAAGGAGTAATAATCTCAAATATTGATAATAGTCCTGATGGGTCAATGGAAATAGTTACTACTTCTGACGAACGTGGCTCTATTTCCGTTTATAATTCCCAAGGTACTCAAAAAGCTAATATCACTGCAACAAATACTTATGGATATATAGCTGTCGCAGATTTGGATGGAAATCCAGATGGGAAAAAAGAGATCATTCATACAGCCAATAATGGAATTTATGTTTGGAATCAGGATGGGTCTAGTTACAGAGGATCAAATCCATTATATAATACTCCTTTAACAGGATATAGGTTTCTTGGATCACCAGTTGTTTGTGATATTGATAATGATGAGAATAAAGATATTTTGGGGTTTGCAATTCAACAAAATAATGGAGGCGCTTCAATAGCAAAACTATTCGGAGTTAAGAATGATGGAACTATAATTGCAGGCTTTAATGGCAATATAACTATAAATACAAATTTAGACTGGTATCAGGATTTGTCCGTAGGTGATTTAGACAATGATGGTAATCTTGAGATAGTAACGTTAGCAAAAAATGAAGTCAAAGTATGGAATAATAAAGGACAATCAATCATTTCTATACCATTTCAAGGTCTTGAAGGAGGTGAAACTCCAATTTTAGCTGATGTTAATGGAGACTATTTATCAGAGATTATTTTCGCGAAAGACAATCTCATCTACGCATATAAAATAGATGGGAATATTGCTTTAGGTTTTCCTTTAAGATCAAGTGAAACTTCTTGTGGTGGATTGTGTGTTTCCGACATTGACGGAGATAATAAAAATGAGATTCTTGCAGGTGCAAGTAGTAAAATAGAAGTATGGCAAACAGATGGTCTCCCATCAAAAATCGAATGGGGTAGCGACAGACATGATCAGTACAATACAGGTGAATATTATCCTGTTTGCGAACCAACATATATTACAACATCAACTACTTGGAGCAGTAATCAAAGTTTATGTAATGATTTAATAATAAAATCAGGTAATCTAACCATAAATAACATTAGTAATATATCAATGTCATTAAATTCTATGGTGATTGTTATGGCTGGTGCTACACTTACAATTGATTCGGGTAAAATTTTGAATTGCAATGTAAAAGTACTATCTGGTGGTACATTGATACTTAAAAACAATGGAGTTTTAGATATTCGCAGTAATGGAGAGCTTACCATAGAACAAGGTGCTATATTCGAAAATCAATATGGTAGCATTGAATAAAATTAAGTAAATCAAAAATTAATTGCCCAAAAAGCAAAAAAAGCCACAGCAAGTCCACGTTCGTTTTCAAAAAGTCTTGCAGTGTCTTTTATAGCTTTCTAATAATAGGCAGAGCAGTCACAGTACATTGTTTTTTTGCTCGGTTAGACAATTGAACTGTATTTTGAAAGAAAAAACAATGAACTGTGGAAAGTTATTGATTTTTGTTTTGTGTGTTTAGACAATTTAATGGGGCAATTTCGACTAGCTGACAAGAAAAAACAAGAAACAAAACAGACTTAGTGCATTGACAAACAGAAACATAAAACAACTAAAATAAATGACGACTGTATAACGACTGAACGGCCAGCTGCCAACGCACGCCTATGCGCACCTGCTGGCTGACGTGGGTTTAGCAGGTTTTGCGCCCGCTTTCACCTTGTCGCAGTGCGACAGTGAATACGCCCGCAAACCGCAGGATGCCCATAGCCTCGGTCGTTGGCAGCAGGCCGAAAAAAATAGAATGTTCATTGCTCAAGACGATATGATATGACAAGTAAATCACAAGCAATTCAAATTATAGTAAATAAAACATGATCTTTTCTTCAAAAAAAAACTATAGTAATCACAAAACTTAAATAAGAAAGGAGAATAATGCAGCAACAATTGCAATTTTAATTAAATTATGCGGGAGAAAGAAAGCCAAATTTAACTCTCGAAATCTCAATGAATAATATGTATAAGTTCAATCAGAATACTTCAAACTAAAAATTTAAGTATTCATAAAATCTAATTCATAAAATCTAATATTATGAAAACAAAAAAAATTGCAATTGGAATTCTCTTATCTTTTGTTACAGTCGGAACAAATGCACAATTAAAAGTTCTAAGTAATGGGAAAATTGGTCTAAAAACAAACTCTGTTAACAATGCTGATGTCCAGATGAATATTGAACCTGGTGAAAACTCAGGTTTTTGCATTTTTAAAAATGTATGGTACGAAACAGCTTTAAAGCTTACAACCGATGAGTTTTACACATTCTTGACGGATAAAAAAAGTACTCCTGAGAATGGAATCGGATTTATGTTCGGAGCAATAAATGTTGGAGATTTAACTCGTATAGGCGAATATGGGGGAACACTCAATGTTAATCAAAGTGGTAGTTATTTTCCTGTAGGCTTATATGCTAACACTTTTACAAATGATGGTATTGGAATTATGTCATCGCATAACAGTTCTACAACAAATGGGATATCAATCTATTCAAGAGTTTGGAGAAGCACAAGCATCCCTTTTGCGAGTGGTTATGGATATAATAATTACAACTTTTATGTAAAAGGAGATGGAACTGCATACACTAATGGTATTTTAATAACATCTGACTCAACGCTTAAGACTGATATTAAAACCATTGAGAGCCCTATGCAGAAAATAATGAAAATGCGTGGTGTCACCTATAAAAATAAAGAACAGGAATGTGATATTACTGAAAATGTAATAACAAAGAATGCAAATAACACGAACGCTAAAAATATAACTGACGCTACAGATAATAAAAGTAAAAGTCACCAATCACAAACTGATAAGCTTCCAAAATTAGATGAAAATATAATGGAGAAAATTGCTGATGAAGATAAAAAGATGGAAAGAATTGGTTTTTTAGCTCAGGAAATGGAGAAAATTATTCCTGAAGTAGTACGTACATCCGTTAATGGGACAAAAGCAATTGCATATACCGATTTAATCGCAATCTTAGTAGAAGGAATGAAAGAACAGCAATCTGAAATAGATTCGCTAAAAAATGAAGTTGCAAGTTTATCAATAAAATCATCATCAAGCCCTTCAAAAGTACAATCAAATAGTACAAATATTTCCTTAGATGAAATCTCACCTGCAGTTCTTTACCAAAACATTCCGAATCCATTTAATACCACAACTACTATTGGTTTTTATTTACCAAACACTGTCAATGCAGCTACCATTTATGTCTATGACATGAATGGAGTTCAATTAAAAAGTTATCCAATCACCGAAAGAGGAAAAGGAAATGTAATTATTCAAGGCTCAGAACTTATCGCTGGCATGTATCTCTACGCCTTGATAGTCGATGGCAAAGTGATTGATACGAAACGAATGATATTAACGAAATAAATTCAAAGTTATGAAAACACTCACAATGTCATTCTTACTATTTATTATTGTTTCTACATCAAATACATTTGCACAATATCATGTGCAAAACAATGACAGTAGTAAATGGGGATATTATTTGCAAATTATTGATACTAATTATATACCGGTAATTGTAAGTGTAAATGAACTGGGCTATATTACCCTTCATACCGGAATAACGGATTTCGATGCTATATTTGCCAAGTACAAAATTACAGATTTCTTTCAATACGCTCCAACAGCTGCTACCGATTGGCTTAGACAAGTCTATGTAGTTGTTTGTGATTCAGGTCAGACGCAATTGGGAATAGATTTACAAGAAAAATATAGCAGTGTCATTGTTAGAATAGAATATTACTATCATAATCCAATCTTAACAGGTGGATTAATTAATAATATTGAAAAATTCGGACAAAGAGGAAATATATTATGGTTGGGAGAAAATAATGGATTAAGTAAAACTGTCTATTTCTTTGACATAAACGGCAAAATAATATTTTCTACTCGTACATTTAATGAATCAATAGATCCTTCTTGTATTTTGACGAATGGTTTCTTTATCTACAAAATTAAAGTTGGAGAAAGTATCAAAAAAGGCTTGTATTATAACCTTAAATAAACTAAAAAATGAAAAAACTAATATTATTATGTGCAATTCTGATAATTTCAATTGTACCGTTGTATGTATTTTCGCAAAATGCACACTTTTATATTCACATTAAGGATAGTAAATACATTCCAACTGTCACAGATTTAAAGGATAGTAGTGGATTTTTAAAAGTTTCATCGAAAATAGATAAATTAAATATGGTTGTTCGAAAATATAAGTTTAAGGAGTTTAAACAAGCTTTTCCAACAGCAAAAACAGATTGGCTAAAAGAAATATATTACGTAGATTGTGATAATGAAGACTTTGAAAATGACATCAAAAAGCAATTTGTTTCACAAATGCCATTAATAGAAAGACTTTGCTCACCACAAACCACTGGAAGTTTTACACCAAATGACCCCATCTTTAGAGAAGGTAAACAGACAAATCTCGATTTAATACATGCTGAAGAAGCATGGGATATAGCAAAAGATTATCCTAAAATCAAAGTTGCAATTAATGATAATGGATTTCAATTAGACCACGAAGACCTTCAATATGATAGTATAGATGGTCAAAATACAACTAATTTACATGGCACCTTTACCGCGGGTTGTTTAGGAGCTAAAATTGACAATTCTATTGGATTAGCCTCTATTGGAAGTCTAAGTTCTCAAATAACTTATTCTACTGGCTCAAAATGGGGTGATAATAATGCCATTTTGCTATTAGCTCAAGCAGGCTATCGGGTAATAAATTGTAGTTGGTTTCATAGTTGTACATATTCTTCTATTGAAGCAGCTTTGTATGATGAAATTAGAAATACATGGAATTGTGTAGTTGTTTTCGGAGCAGGTAATGGTGCTGGACATTGTAATTATGGTAAGACTTATCCACCCGCATATGAATCTTGTCTATCTGTTACTAGTGTTGGACATATTTATGATAGAGGGGTTTTAGAAAATGGAATTGCAAAAAATTGGAAAGATGTACATGAAAGATACATTGGGGATCCAAGTAGTACACATAATCATAATGAAGCTGTTGATATATGTGCACCAGGATATGATATATACTCGACTGCGACATCCAATACATATTTTACTTCAAATGGGACATCTTTTGCTGCTCCACAAGTAGCTGGTGTTGCAGCTATGATAATTGCTGTAAATCCTAGTCTTTCATCAAATCAGGTAGTAGACATATTAAAATCTACAGCAGATACAACAATCTATGATATTCCTGAAAACACAAATTATATTGGTCAGCTAGGATCAGGTAGATTAAATGCTTATAAAGCTGTAAAGAAAGCATGTTCTTTAGATTTTAATAATACTGCTTTTGTAGGTAATAGTAATGAAACAGGTTGTTACATTACAGCAACTAATTGCATAATTGAATCTACAGCAAATGTAGTTTTTGATGCAACAAAGGAGGTTAATTTACAAAGCGGTTTTGAAGTTCAATTAGGTAGTACTTTCGAAGCTAAATAATTATTCTTTATGTAGGAGTTTAATCGCCCCAAAAGCAAAGAAAAAAAACCACAGCAAGCGAGAATATATATTCAAAAGTCTTGCTGTGGCTTTTATAGCTTTTTGATAATAGGCAGATCGGTCACAGTACATTGTTTATTGCTCGTTTAGACAATTGAACTGCATTTTGAAAGAAAAAACAATGAACTGTGAAGTATTTATTGCTTAGCAATACTTAATAGGTTAATTCTCATAGATAAAAAATGTGAAAAATGTTTGTAAATTACCTACAAAATAAATCTTAAATACAATCTATTTAACTATATTTGCAGC
>Ga0255345_1005091_pt1 | contig 13755 bp, 8 predicted proteins | sample wastewater_treat_6_FD_192415 | JGI IMG/M metagenome (GOLD analysis project Ga0255345, IMG submission 192415) | Wastewater microbial communities from Lulu Island WWTP, Vancouver, Canada - plant20 | ecosystem: Engineered > WWTP > Wastewater > Unclassified | place: Canada: Vancouver, British... | reverse complement strand
TGATGATAAATTTATATTTGCCTGATTTTTGCCGGGCCATAAATGCGGGAAGAACAGGAGCGCCGGAACGCATGGCCATCACCGCCAGGCCGACTCCCGTACAGGCGGTGCGACCGAAGAAATCGACAAACACGCCTTCATAATGGGCAACGTTCTGATCGCTGAGAATGCCGATCAGGTTATTTTCCCCGAGCAACTCCATAATTCTTTTTCCCGATCCCCCTTTGGGAATCATATCATTGCCCTGCATGGTCCGCACATATTCCACGACATTATCGATGACTGGATTATCCAGCGGCCGATAAACGATGTACATCGGTTTGAGATACATCGGACCGGCAATCGTCATCAATTCCCAGTTGCCGAAATGAGCCACAATAGAGAGCATTCCTTTTCCTTTGGCAATACCCGCCTGAAAATTTTCCACACCTTCAACATCAACCCATTCATGGATATTATCTTTGGTAATGTAAGGTAAATCGAAAAACTCGGCGGCAACGATGGCAAAATGGCGGTAAACGCCTTTGGTGATTTTGATGATTTCCTTCGTGTCCTTTTCGGGGAAAGAACGCATCAGATTATGCAGTGTAATTAAACGGCTTTTTGTGCCGATGTGATAAAAAAGAAAAAATATCGATAAAAACATTCCCTTGCGCACAAATCGGGGAATGCCGTGAAAAACAGCAAGCAATATGTGGGTCGTTCTGGTTTTTTCAACTGGCATAGTTATTGATATTTACAGGGGCTTCCCGCATTCCTTGCATTTGCCGTCCGGACCGATCACACCGATGCATGCCCCGTCGGAGCACAATACTCGTTTATCCCAATCCTCATCCGCTTGATCATCGGAGGAAACTTGTTTTTCCGGACTTAATTCATGAACAATTTCATTGATGTTGCCTTCCGGCAACTTGCCATCGTACGCCTTTCCGCATTCTTTGCACTTGCCATCGGAACCGATGGTGCCGATACAGGATTCATCACTGCACAATACTCGCTTTTCCCAATCTTCATTTTCATCAAAAATGATTTCCGTCACGGCGTTCTCCCGGTGTTAGTTTCCATGTTAAAGCTTTGCCCGATAATCAAAGTGTCATTCCGAATCCCGATTTATCGGGGTGAGGAATCTTAGATTTCTCGTCGCTTTGCTCCTCGAAATGACACGAACGGGTATTATACAAAACGTTTAACCCTTCTTACATCAGCTTTGCAATTTTTTCCACAAAACACTTAGCCTTTTATGCACGCAAGAGACTTTAAACGCGCCACCTTCTTCGCAATGCCCGAATCGTGCATCACCTGCACAACATCCTGCACATTTTTATAGGCTTCGGGCATTTCTTCGCTGAGCGTTCCCTTGGAACCCGCCATCACCAAAACACCTTTTTCCGAAAGCTCGCGAGCAATGGAGCGCCCGCGGCTGGATTTGATCGCCTGCGACCGGCTCATCACCCGGCCTGCTCCGTGACAGGCGCTGCCGAAGGTTTCCGCCATGGCTTTTTCCTGACCGACCAGCACATAAGAACCGGTTCCCATATCGCCGGGAATCAAAACCGGCTGGCCGACTTTCCTGTAGCGTTCAGGTACGGCCTCATGTCCGGCGGGAAAAGCACGGGTCGCCCCCTTGCGATGAACGCAAAGTTTTTTCAGCACACCGCCGATATTAAACGATTCTATCTTGGCAATGTTGTGGCAGACATCGTAAACCAGCCGCATATTCACTTCGCGTGGCGACATCCGTAATGTTTTCTCAAAAACTTCCCGGGTTTTGTGCATCAGTATCTGGCGGTTGGCCCAGGCATAGTTGGCTCCGCAGGCCATGGCTGCCAGATAATTTTTCCCCCGGCCCGAATCAAGATAAGCGCAGGCCAGCTGCCTGTCCGGCAGCGCTATACCGGTTTCGCTGGCGTGTTTTACCATCAACGCCAGATAATCATCGCAAATCTGATACCCCAGGCCGCGCGAACCGGTATGAATCATGACGGCAATCTGTCCTTTGTGCAAACCAAAGACCTTGGCCGCTTCTTCATCGAAGATTTCCTGCACCACTTCAATTTCCAGAAAATGATTCCCGGAACCCAGCGTGCCCAGTTGCTGTTTGCCGCGTTCCAGAGCATGGGCTGAAACCAGTTCGGGATCAGCTCCAGATATCGCGCCGCCGTCTTCCGTAGTTTCCAAATCTTCGTTTAAACCGAAGCCGGCTTTGATCGCCCAGGCGGCTCCCTCTTCCAGCACTTTCTTCTGATCCTTGCCCGATAACTTCACGGAACCGGTCGAGCCCACACCCGAAGGAATGCGCTGATAAAGGGCGGTTGTTAAATCACTGAGCCGGTCTTTGATATCGCCCAGTGTTAAATTTGTGGTCATCAGACGGCAGCCGCAATTAATATCGTAGCCGACACCGCCCGGAGAAATGATGCCGCCATCCAGAGCGAAGGCCGCCACACCGCCGATTGGAAAACCGTAACCCCAGTGGACATCGGGCATCGCCAGAGAAAAGTTCACGATACCCGGCAGATGCGCCACGTTGGCCACCTGCTTCGCGCTTTCGTCACCCTTTAAAAGCTGATATATTTTTTCATTGGCATAGATAATCCCCGGCACCCTCATGCCGCCCGCCTGAGGCAGCAGCCAGCGATTGTCATCCAATTTTTCCAATTTTATTTCAGCCATAACAATTTCTCTTCTAAGGCTTTTACTTCTATTTTGTCATTCCCGCGAAGGCCGGCTATAGTGCCCTTCAGGGTAAATCCAGGAATAAATAATACTGGATGCCGGCCTGCGCCGGCATGACATCTAAGGTTGCTATTACACGTCAAAAATGACTCTCGCCTTCCAACCTGATTCTATTTTCTCCACCTTTGCACCGGAATAGGTTACCGCTTTGATCTCCGTTTTAATCAAATGCTTTTTGTTGTTAAACGATCCTCCCGTTAACCGTGCCTGTATTTTTTTATTTGAAAATTCTATAATTTCACAATTGCCCGTTATAAATTGCTCGCCATTAAACAGATAAAGCAATTCCCGCAAAAAATTAATCAGCAAATCTGCAACATCCGCTCCCTCTACGGTTATTTTTTTCTGCCGTTTTGCAGCTTTCCGAACAAATTTGCCTTCGATCATTACATCAAACAAAGCCTCGGCAGCATTCACAAACAGTTCTTTTCTGGTCCGGCCTGTAACTTCAACGCCGATATCCGCCGTATGATCAAAATATTTGTAGTTCGACATGAGGAGAGTATAACTGAATATTACTTATTGAACAAGTGGAGCTAACTGATTAGGTCGCTTTCATAGTAAGCTAAACGGAATCTTAACAATCGGCATTATCGGTATGTTAAATTATCATTAAATAGAACCGTCCCCATTTTACCCTTGCTTATTGAACAAGGAGATCAAGATTCTAAGTTTCTGCTGGATTAATCTTAACCTGCCTATACTGGAATTTCTCTGAAAATAATTTATCGACGTATTCTGTTAGAAGCGTGAAAAATGCTAGATACGCTGGAAATATTTGAGCGTTAATAAAAATTGACTTTCCGTTATCTAACATACTTGAGGCATGAATAATTCTATGACGGACTTTAGCTAATTCGTCCAAAAAAAGTAAAGGATTTTCGAATATCGTACCTCCATAACTCAATTCAAATCCATTAAAGTGATTGACTAAATCGCCAGATTTGTAAGCAATACCAAGGTTGTTTTGCATCTTACAGAACTTTCCATCCCAATTTCCCTTCATCATTATTTTAAGAGAATGCTCTAATATATTTTCAGATATTCCGATTTTAGGAAAAGATTGCTCGAGTATTTCAAACAAATAAGTTTCCCAAGCGCCATAAATCATAATAAATACTTGACGACATAACAATTCGACACCTTCATTGCACCCATTTAAAAAACTACTCACTGGCATTATAGTTGATCGGCCATCTGAGAATCCAAATTTAAGAGGAGTATCTTGTTGAAGATTTTTTTGTGAAAGAAGTTGCTCATATCTGTTTTTACATTCTTTTAATGCAAGATCTGAAATAGTAAGGAACTTTAATATTTCCTTAGATCGACGGAAAAAAGATCTTCTTTGATCTGTGCATAGCGTATCAGGAAGGATAAAGCTATCACCTGCATATGGGTCTTTTATCATTTCTAAAGGATTTTTAGATTTGTCATCCACTGATGTTATTCCTTTTCTTAGGTCTTTTTTGGGATGTTAAAAGCATATCGAAAAGTTACTTCAGAGGCGCGAAGCACTGTCGGCTTTAGTGATTGGTTAGCCTTCCTTTTTCATGGATAGATCACTCTTACCAACATTGCACTGCTCACAAAGCGTTTGAAGGTTGTCCATAACAGTCTCACCGTCTTTAATCCATGCCTTGACGTGATCTACGTGTAGCACCAAACCAGGTTGAAGTGCTGGACTTCTTCCGCAAATACGACATTTGAAATCATCTCGACGCATGACAAGAAAACGTAAACGCCAAGAAATGTAGCGCGATGGTTTTTGCTGAACAGCCGGCATGGTATACTCTTTTTTCTTTTTCGATGCAGGTGGTCTAGATTGTCTGGTTTTATCAGATTCCTGGTTGACGAAGACTACAAAGGCTTCGAGTGCTTTACGCCATGATCCGAACCGTTTCTCATATGCTCCTGCGGAATAGCGGGAAAACGGTTTCTGCACATCGGTGTAGTGCGGTTGCCGACCAAGATGTACCCACATTTGCTCAAGATTCTCAAAATACTCCTCATCTGTGACATGTAGAGTTCGAGTCCGGTTTAGCCCAGCTGCATCAAGAGCGGCAAACCATGTCCCGAAATGGTTTGAGACAGTAGAAGGCGCGAAGCGCCCATGGTCGCGATATTCCTCGGTCGTGACCGATGGCTTGCCGAGGAGTGTGGCTACACGCTTAAGGTCGGGAATGAATTGTTCGGGTGCGGCTTTCGTATTGTGTCTTTGAGTAGAAAGTCCCGCCTCTACTAAAGCTTTGAGCCATGACCCGCAACGCCGCCGAGCGACATCTGGACTGTATTTACCATGGCGGCGGTAATCATCTGTTGTGATTGTAGATTGTCCGAGTTGGCGTGCAACAGCGGTAATATCGTTAACGACTTGCTCTTTCGTAATGTCACGATGATATGGCTCAAGCTCAAAATTCATGATTCGCCAAGGTTAGCTTTGTTTATTTGGATCGGTGCTACCACGGGGCAGCAACCAATTAAATGTTATGTTCCCAATTTACCCTTAGATATTCTATCCTACACCTATTGCACATGAACCATCTTTGCGCAACCAAATGCCTATGGAGAGATTTTGAAAAACGTTCCCGATCATCGTAACGCCTCCAACTCTCATTGTGTTACCTGCTAAGTTTATTAGCTCTGGCTTAGGGTTATCCGTGCATTTAACAAAACATCCATCCGGTGTATATAATTCAGCTGTTGCTTTGAACGCATCACCGACACCATGAGAAAGTTCAAATAACACTCTTTTGTCAAGACTGCAGACGAATTTACCGGGATTGTCTCTTATTTCGATTTTTGCTTTCTTTCCCTCTTCTGTAGGGTACACTCGATTACCGGTAACCTTTGCTAAATATGTTCCGTCTGAATGGTAGATCGGTATTTGTGTCATGAAACCAATGCCCTGTTCCTTAATAACCTCTAATAGTGGGGTGTCTTCATACTTCAGAATAACGGGTACATTGATAAAAGTGTTTGTTGCGACGACTATTTTCGGTGATCCTTGAAAAATAAGTTCCATATTTTTTCTCCCTAATGGCAAACATGGTTTTAATGAATTAATATAACAATGGTCTTCTAATCTCCGTTTTGCGCAACAATGAAACACACAAGTTTCAGCCCTTACGTTGCTGAAACTTGTGTTCCCTGATTATTCTTTTATAAAAACTTATTTATTGTGAGACTCAAATTTCAAAAGCGTCGTGCATTGAAATTTGTAAGTCGAACAATCCCGCAGAGCGGAGGGCACTATTGTACCCGTGATTAAGACTTCTATTGTAACGGCGGAGCTATTCTCCCTCGTCGCGTTGCTCCTGGGATAGTTCGCCTTACGCTTCGAGCGTCACTACGTTCGCTTCACCACGGTGCAAGACCTGGTGTAATTCGACTAACGTTTCGATCTTCACTTCATTCGATCTCAACGAGTCTCATTATCAGCTTGGCTCACTACTATTCCTCAGCACCGTTGTCTTCGCCGTTGGTGTCAGCTTCATCGTCACCATTGCCGTCGTCTTTGCCTTCGGCTTCCGATGTGGTGCGGGCTACGCCGACCAGTTTTTCTTCGGGCTCCAGATCAATCAGCTTCACGCCCTGGGTAACACGGTGATTGACGGGAATTTCCTGGACTTTCAGACGAATGACTTTGCCGGCACTGCTGATGAGCATGACATTATCTTCACCGACAACCTGCAAGACGCCGGAAACGTTGCCGACTTTTTCGACGGTTTTCAGATTAATCGTGCCTTTGCCGCCGCGTGACTGGACACGGTATTCATCCACCGGCGTGCACTTGCCGAAACCGTTTTCGGAAACGGTGAGCATGAACGTGTTCTGGGCGGGGATATCCATGCCGATGACTTCATCGCCTTCTTCCAGGCTGATGCCGCGGACACCGCGGGCGGTCCGGCCCATGTCGCGGACGTCATCTTCCTTGAAGCGGATGGCCATGCCCTGTTTTGTCGCGATAAAGACATCCTGGTTGCCCATCGTCAACTGCACTTCCACCAGCTCATCGCCTTCATCGATGGAAATGGCAATGATGCCGCCGGCGCGCGGATTGGCGTAAGCGGTAAGTTCCGTTTTCTTGATGGTGCCTTTCTTGGTCACCATGACGATGAACTTGTCATCGACAAATTCCCTGACCGGCAGGGTTGCCATGACTTTTTCACCGGGGGCCAGGTTGACCAGGTTGACAATAGCCTTGCCCTTGGCTGCGCGCCCGGCCTGCGGAATCTGATAGACTTTGAGCCAGTACACCTTGCCGGCGCTGGTAAAGATAAGCAGATAATTATGCGTGGAAGCGATGAAGATTTTTTCAACAAAATCCTCTTCCTTGGTCCCCATGCCGACCTTGCCGCGGCCGCCACGATGCTGGCTCTTGTAGAGGCTGACGGCATTGCGTTTGATGTAACCGGCATGCGAGATCGTGACAACCACGTCTTCTTCCACAATCATGTCTTCGATATTGATGTCTTCCGAGCTGGCGACGATTTCCGTGCGGCGTTCGTCGCCGTATTTTTGCTTAATTTCGTTGAGCTCGTCAATGATGACCTGAAGCACTTTCTGCGGATCATCCAGAATCCCTTGCAGATAAGCAATGAGCTTGGTCACTTCGGCGTACTCTGCATCGATCTTGTCCCGTTCCAGACCGGTCAGGCGCTGGAGCCGCATTTCCAGAATGGCCTTGGCCTGGATTTCCGACAATTTGAATTTGGCGCATAATTGTACAGATGCTTCCGCGGGGGTCTTGGATGCCTTGATGACTTTGATAATCGCGTCGATATTGTTGAGCGCGATAATCAGACCTTCCAAAATGTGTGCTCTCTCTTTGGCGCGCGCCAGATCAAACTGTGTGCGGCGGATGACCACTTCCTGCCGGAAGGCAATGAATTTCTCCAGAACTTCTTTCAGATTGAAAACCTGCGGGCGGCCGTCGGAAATCGCCAGCATGATAATGCCCAGGGAAACTTCCATTTGCGTGAATTTATAGAGCTGATTGAGAATGATCGCGGAATTCTCATCACGCTTGAGATCGATGACCACGCGGATGCCTTCGCGGTCGGATTCGTCGCGCAGATCGGCAATGCCGGATATTTTTTTGTCGCGCACGAGTTCGGCGATTTTTTCGATCAACATCGCCTTGTTGACCTGATACGGCAGTTCCGTGATGACAATGCTTTCTTTGTCGGTACGGCCGTTCTTTTCAATCAGCGCGCGCGCGCGGATTTTGATGATGCCGCGGCCGGTTTTATACGCGGACAGAATGCCTTCGCGGCCGTTGATAAATCCGGCGGTGGGAAAATCAGGCCCCGGAATGTGACGCATCAACTGTTCAATGGTGATCGCTGGATTCTTGATGCAGGCGATGGTGCCGTTGACAATTTCCACTATATTATGAGGCGGAATATTCGTCGCCATGCCGACGGCAATGCCCGATGTGCCGTTGAGCAGCAGCAGGGGAATGCGCGTAGCCAGCACCGACGGCTCTGTCAGAGATTCATCATAGTTGGGAACGAAATCGATGGTCTCTTTTTCCAGATCGGCCATCACCTCGTCGGAAATGCGCGCCAGGCGGCTTTCCGTGTAACGCATGGCCGCGGGAGGATCGCCGTCAATCGACCCGAAGTTGCCCTGGCCGTCCACCAGCATGTAGCGCAGAGAAAAATCCTGCGCCATGCGCACCAGCGTGTCATAAATCGCCGCGTCGCCGTGCGGATGATACTTACCCATGATATCGCCGACGATACGGGCGCATTTCTTGTACGGTTTATTATGGCGGTAGCCCGTTTCATACATGGAATATAAAATCCGGCGGTGCACCGGCTTGAGTCCGTCGCGCACATCGGGAATCGCCCGGCCGATGATAACGCTCATGGAATAATCCATGTAGGATTTTTTCATTTCATCTTCTATATTCACCAGCGTTTGCTTGTGGTGGATATCACGTTCCATTTTTTCCCTTCCTCTCTATAAGAAAACCGGCCTTATCACAGACGGCACAGTCCATATTCAAAACAAATGCTAAAATTGCTAACTAGATATCCAAATTGGAAACATTCATGGCATTTGCATAAATAAAATCGCGGCGCGGCTCCACCTGATCGCCCATGAGCGTGGTAAAAATTGTATCCGCCTCGACCGCGTCTTCCACTGTAACCTGCAGCAACGTGCGCTTTTCGGGATTCATGGTGGTTTCCCAGAGCTGTTCAGGATTCATTTCACCCAAACCTTTATAACGCTGCACCGTCAGGCCCTTCTTGCCGACGCTGACAATGTAATCTACGAGCGCTTTGGGGTTTTCCAGCACAACCGGCGTTGACGATTCATCGCCCTTGTCGCTGTAGGGACCTTCTCCGATAATGGCCACCTGATCCAGCAATAACCGGATATCCTCGAACTGCGGTGTACGGAAGACCTCCCGGTTGATGCAGGATGAAACAGTGTGTCCGTTCTTCTTCAGATTGAAAACGATTTTAAAGCCGCCGTGATCTTCATCGGTTTCGATTTGAAAATCGGCAAAACTCTCGCCCAGCGCCATGCCGGTTCTTTTGGCGACGGCCGCAAGCGCTTTTTCGCTCTTAAAACTGTCATCGGTCAGGGTTGGGTCGCCGGCCAGAATACGGATCAGATTGCCGTCCCGGCCTTCCTTTTCAAACCGTTCCATCAGGTCTCTAATCCGCATGACTTTTTTAATCAGGGTGAGCAGCTTGCTGCCGTTGACCGGAAACGGCGAGCCGTCGCCCATCATCAGCTTGACCTTGCCCACGCCGTTTTCCAGAATATAGTTTTTCATCTGCTCTTCATTCTGCAGATAGAATTCCTGCTTTTTTTCCACCACTTTAAACAGCGGCGGCTGCGCAATAAACAAATACCCTTTTTCAATCAACTCCCGCATCTGCCGGAAGAAAAAGGTCAGAAGCAGCGTGCGAATATGCGCGCCGTCCACATCCGCATCCGTCATGATGATGACTTTATGATACCGCAATTTACTGATGTCGTAATCGTCGGCGCCGATGCCGGCTCCGAAAGCCGTCACCATTGTTTTGATTTCCTCATTCTGAAGCATTTTATCGAAACGCGCTTTCTCCACGTTTAACACCTTGCCGCGCAACGGCAGGATGGCCTGATTCTTCCGGTCCCGGCCCTGCTTGGCCGAACCGCCGGCGGAATCGCCCTCCACCAGATAGATTTCGCTAAGCGCCGGATCCTTTTCCTGGCAATCGGCCAGTTTGCCCGGCAGCGCGCCGACTTCCAAGGCGCTTTTACGGCGGGTCAGTTCCCGGGCCCGTCTGGCCGCTTCACGGGCCCGAGCCGCTTCCATACACTTGTTGAGAATCTGTTTGGCCACGGAGGGGTTTTCTTCCAGGTAGCTGCCGATTTTATCGTAGATGATGCCTTCCACCAGGCCGCGGACTTCGCTGTTGCCCAGCTTGGTTTTCGTCTGACCTTCGAACTGCGGATTTTTCACCTTGACACTGATCACACAGGCCAGCCCTTCCCGAAGATCTTCGCCGCGCAGCGATTCTTTGCCGTCTTTGAGAATTTTATTGTTGGTCGCGTAATTATTGAACACGCGGGTCAGAGCGGAACGAAATCCGATCATGTGCGTTCCGCCTTCGGTGGTGTTAATGCTGTTGGCAAATGAAAAAATGTTTTCCAGGTACGTTTCATTGTACTGCAGCGCTACTTCCACAGAGCAGTCTTCCCGTGCGCCTGAAACATAAATCGGATTTTTATGCAGAACTTTTTTATTGCGATTGATGTATTCCACAAAGGAAATGATGCCTCCTTTGTAGAAAAATTCATTCTGCTTGTTGGCACGTTCATCAATGAGAATAATTTTAACGCCTGAATTTAAAAAGGCCAATTCGCGCAAACGATTGGCAATAATATCGTAGCTGAATTCCGTTTCTTCAAAGATTTCATCATCCGGTAAAAAAGTGACTTTGGTGCCCTTCCCCCGGGTTTTACCGATCTTTTCCAGAGGAGCATCCGGAATACCGCGTTTGTAGGATTGCATATAAACATTGCCGTCCCGACGCACTTCCAGCTCGCAGGTTTTGGAAAGCGCGTTCACAACGGACACGCCCACGCCATGGAGACCTCCGGATATTTTATAGGAGTCATTGGAAAATTTCCCGCCGGCGTGCAGCTTGGTCATGACGACTTCCGCCGCCGACACGCCTTCCGTTTTATGCATATCAATCGGAATACCGCGGCCATTGTCATCTACGACAATACTGTTATCCACCCTGATTTTAACGGTGATGGTATCACAAAAACCACCCACTGCTTCATCAATACTATTATCGACGACTTCATAAACAAGATGGTGAAGACCTTCTTTTCCGGTGGAACCTATGTACATTGCCGGCCGCTTACGAACAGCTTCCAGACCTTCTAATACCTTAATACTATCCGCATCATAATTATGTGTCATGTTTGATTTTCTGCTTCCTCTCTGAAATTATATTTTCAACGGCATAATAATGCATAAATAATTATCATCTTCCGCCTGCTTAATGATGGACGGTTTCAATCCCAAACCGACTTCAAAAACAATATTCTCTTTATTGACGACAGCGATGGCATCGATTAAATAGTTGACATTAAATCCACTATCAATCGCCTCGCCACCATAATCGATATCGATTTCTTCCGTGGCTTCTCCAACATCCAGATTCGTCGAATTCAGTGTTAATTTTCCCTTGGAAAAAGAAAGAATCACTCCGCCGTACCGTTCGGAAGATACAACACTCATTCTTCTCAACGCATGCAGAAAATAGTCTTTTTCCAGTACAACACTCATCCCCTTTTCGGTTGGAATCACTTTTTTATAATCAGGATAATCGGCGTCCACAAGACTGACCTTCAGAAGGGTATTTTCCGTTTTGACCAGAAACATGTTTTTATGAAGGCCGATCTGAACCTCTTTATTCTCGTCAATAATCTTTTTGATTTCCATCAACCCTTTACGGGGAATAATAATCCCTTTGACCGTCTTTAACGTCGGCTCCGGTGTAAATCCCCTGGCCATGGCCAGACGATGCCCATCCGTTGCCACCATCCGCAATAAATAATTCGAGCCATCCAGTCCCGCTTCCATCAAGACACCGTTTAAATTTTTTCTTGTCTCATCCGTCGCCATGGCAAAAGACGTCTTGTTGATTAGATCTTTGATAATACTTCCCTGAATCTTGGAAAACGGTATATCCTGATCATCGGCAATACTCGGGAAATCATCAGCAGGCAATCCCGGTATTTTATAAAAAGCTCTTTGCGCGGATATCTTCACAAGATTATTCTTCTGAATAAAATTAATAAACTCTCCCTGTATTTCACGGATCATTTCGTATATCTTCTTGGCGGAAATGGTTATTTCTCCCTTTTCCATCACTTCCGCTTCGTAATCGGAAATTAAAATAATCTCTCTATCTGTGGCAATAATTTTGATTTTACCGGCTTCAGCTTTAATAAGGATATTATTTAAAATAGGAATTGTGGTTTTTTTCTCAACAATACCTAAAGTTTTCTGGATCCCATCAAGAAAGATTTCTCGATTGATTTTAAATTCCATATAGCCTCCTTATTTTTAGTAATTCTTTTTATAAATAAAAAAATAGTATTAATAGTATAGTTTGTTTATATGTTGATAAATGTTTTTTCTTTAATTAAATTCATATTATATTTTTCTTCCGCCTGTTTATAATTTTTGTATTAAAAGAGGATTATTTGTGGATTAAAATATCCTCTATTTCCTGAATAAGGTTTTTCAACTTTATATCCGATTTTATATTGTTTGCTATTTTATTGTTTGCATAAATCACTGTGGAGTGATCACGACCGCCGATTTTCTGCCCGATGTCGGGAAAAGATTGATTGGTTAGTTTTCTGGCTAGATACATAACAATCTGACGTGCAAAAACGATATTCTTATTTTTATTATGGGCTTTGATATCCGAGATTTTAATATTTAATTTTCCGGAGATGACCTTCATAATCTCTTCAATACTAATTTCCCCTTTATGATTGTGTTTCACGAGATTACTCAGAACTTCCTTAACTAAATCTAGGTCGATTTCCCGGCCTGTCAGCGAGGAATAAGCGCCGATACGCACCAGAAAACCTTCCAGTTCGCGAATGTTGGACTCAACATGAGACGCGATGTAGTGAATGACATTATTGGGCAGTTCAATTTTATTTTCCTGAATTTTCCGTTCAATGATGGCAATTTTGGTTTCAATTTCAGGCGGTTGAATATCGGCAATCAGGCCCCATTCGAAGCGTGAACGCAGTCTATGTTCCAGGTTGGGAATATCTTTGGGAAATTTGTCGCTGGTGACGACAATTTGTTTTCCGGAGTCGTGCAGGGTGTTGAATGTATGGAAAAATTCTTCCTGGGTTCTGTCTTTGCCCGCCAGGAAATGAATGTCATCAATCAACAGGCAGCTGATATTCCGGTATTTTTCCCGAAACTTGGGCATTCTGTCGTAACGGATGGAGTTGATCATTTCATTCATAAATTCTTCCGCCGAAACATACATGATATTGAGTGACGGATGAATGGAATTGGCCATCAGACCGATCGCGTTTAATAAGTGTGTTTTTCCAAGTCCTGACCCGCCGTAAATAAAAAGAGGATTGTAATTTTTGGCGGGCTGCTTGGCAACCGCAACGGAGGCGGCATGGGCAAATTGATTACAGGACCCGACCACGAATCGTTCAAAACTGTAATTATCGTTTAAAAAAGAAAAGGTTTTACTGCGGCTATGGACTGCCGGAGCAGCCGTTTTGGCGGCAGCGGTCTGTTTTGCTTTGGGCTCGTGATCGGTTTCTTTGGTTTTGGAAAGGATAAAATCAATATTCACATCAAGACCGGAAGCGTCCTTTAGCGATTGTTTAATGGTTGAGGAATAATTATCCACCAGCCAGTCCCTGAAAAATTTATTCGGTACGGCCAACTTGACACACTGCTCTTCCATAGCCAAAATTTGAATGGGCTTAATCCACGTGTCAAAA
>Ga0255345_1005089_pt1 | contig 13756 bp, 14 predicted proteins | sample wastewater_treat_6_FD_192415 | JGI IMG/M metagenome (GOLD analysis project Ga0255345, IMG submission 192415) | Wastewater microbial communities from Lulu Island WWTP, Vancouver, Canada - plant20 | ecosystem: Engineered > WWTP > Wastewater > Unclassified | place: Canada: Vancouver, British... | reverse complement strand
TGTCCTACATGGTCAAGCTCTGGGAGACGACGAGGCTTTGTTGCTCGCGCGCCACATCCACGGGTATTTCAGCGCATACGCTGTACGCGAGGGCGTAGACATGGACGTCTTTCCCGAGAAATTCAGCGACCGAGAGGAGGTTGACAGGATGCTTACCTACATCGAGAAGGAGATACGCAGGCTCAAGACGGAGGGCCGCGAGGAGGGGCGAGAGGAGGGGCGCGAGGCAGGCCAGTTCGAGATGGGGATCGCTGTGGCCTTGGCTATGCTCGAGAACGGCGAGCCGGAGGAGAAGATCCTGCTCTACACCGGCTTTACGCCTGAACAGCTGGCCGAGATCCGAGAGGGAAGGCTGCGGCGCGGGTGAGGTGTCCTTGGCGCCGAGGAGCTCGCCTCCTCGCGCCTCAATCCGTCTCGGACACGAAGAACAGTGTGAACGCCCGCGAGGTGGTGTCGTAGACGCTCCAGCAGCCGGTCCCGAACCACTCCTTCCCTGCGTCGAAGAAGTCGCACCAGTCGTCCGACCAGGCGAAGCACTCGTACCTGCGGCCTGACGGGAAGAGCAGCCTGTACAGGCGGTCGAACTCCGCCTGAGTCCTCTCGCAGGTGTAGACCGGGTTGTGATAGTAGTACTCCACCATGCTCATGACCGCCAGGGGCGACGGGAGCTCCTCGACCATCGTCGGCGTGCCGATCTCCACGTCCTCGACGGTGGTGAACCTGTCGATCACCGCCGGGATTATCCCCTCGACCAGCGCAGCCGCGTGCGATTCGACGCCACGGTACACTCCGGTCCACAGCAGGCGCGAACAGCGCACCCCGCTCCCGTCCAGCAACGATATTATCTCCTCGGCGTTGGGGTCGGCGTAGTTGCCAGGGTAGTATCGGTACAATGCCCGGCCTCCTCTCGGCCTAGCAGGCCTTCCGTATGGTATCATCGACTCCGGGAAGTGTCTAACCTGCAAGGAGGGGCGCCATTGGCAAAGCGTCATATCTTTTTCGTGCGGCACGGCAGCACCGACTGGAACAACGCCCTGCGCTTCCAGGGCAGGAGCGATGTTCCCCTGAACGACGAGGGGCGCGCCCAGGCCCGGCGCCTGGCGCTTCGCTCCGGCGGCTGGAGGGGCGCGAGGCTGTTGTGTAGCCCTATGTCCCGCGCCAGGGAGACCGCCGACATACTCTCGGCCTCGTGCGGCTGCGAGGTCGTGCCGCGAGACGGTCTGCTGGAGATGGGCTTCGGCGACTGGGAGGGTCACTCCATGCTGGAGCTCGAGAAGAGGGACCCGGAGGCCTTCCGCGAGTGGAGGAGGAGCCCGTTCGAGCGCACGCCGCCCGGCGGCGAGTCGTTCGTCGAGATAAGGTCCCGGCTCCTGCCGGTGCTGGAGGAGGCGTCCGCTTGCGACGAGGAGCGGGTCGTGATCGTCAGCCACGGCGGGGTGATCCGGGCGGCGCTGGCTATCCTGATCGGGATGAGCCTGGATTCGACCTGGAGGGTCAAGCTGTCCAACTGCTCCGTGACCGCTGTCGAGTCGGGGGGCAGGGGGTTTTCGCTGGTCTTCCTCAACGACTGTCTGCACCTTGATGTCGCGGAGGAAATTTTGCCAAAAATCGCCTTCACTGTTTAGACAAGAGGAGGGTTTGCTGGTAGAATTTGACGGAGCCGGGCTGAAGGGGGAGGAGCTGTCGTGACTCGAATGGAGAGTACGGTTTTCCCCGGGCAATTGGCGGGAGGGGACGCCGAAGGCGCCGACGGGCGGGCCGCCCGCGCGCTGGAGGAGGAGCTGTGGCGCCGCATGTCCAATGAGGGCGACGAGGACGCGAGGGACGAGCTTATCGTCTCGTACCGTCCGCTTGTCTTCTGGCTGGCGAAGAAGTTCACGGTCCGACCCTCCTCGTACCAGGACCTGGTCCAGGAGGGGATGATGGCCCTCATCAGAGCGGTAGACCGTTTCGAGCCGGAGCGCGGGCTCAGGTTCACCACATACGCCTTCTACAGGATCAGGGGGCAGATGATAAACTACCTGCAGCGCTCGGAGAGCAGGGCGCCGATACCTGTGGAGGATGAACTCCTGGCCGTGGACGACGGGTTTTCGCCCGACGCCTTCGACACGGTGCTTGCCGTGCTTGAGGAGATGAAGAGGCTACCCGCGAGGGAGGAAGAAGTGCTGAAGGCCATGCTGATCGAGGGCATGGAGGCCAGGGATGTGGCCAGGGAACGGGGGATCGATGTCAGCCACGTCTATCGGCTCAGAAGGAGCGCGATAGCGAAACTTCGAAAATGCCTGGGCCCGGAGGCCACAAATCAAGTCTGAAACGGGATAACAGGATATGCTTGTATCGCGCGCACTGCGTGCGCGGGGGATTATCCCACGGAGGGCTTGTCATGGAGAGGAAGTTCGCTAGGATATACAGATGGCTGGAGAGGTGCGCGAAGGCCTGTTCCGCGGGATCCTGGGGCAGTGCCCTGGCGGACATGGAGTGCGCCAAGGCCGAGCTCGAGGAGGTAAGGGGCGAAATATGGGCGCGCGCCGAGGAGTCCATGACCCCCAGGCCGACCAGGAGAGAGGCGACCGCCCTCCGGGTGGCGTTCGTCTGTTCGATCCTGATCTTCGCGTCCGCGGCGCCGCTGGCGATGCAGAGCCAGGGGCCGGTCGTCCAGTCGGTCGCGGCGGGCCCCGGGCTGGACGCTTTGGCCGAGAACAGGCTGGAGTGGGTGACCGCGGATGAGAAGGCGCTCCTGGACGCGTTAAGGAAGAGCCTAAGCGACGCGAATCTTGAGTGGATGGCGAAAAAACAGGAGTTCGACGGAACGGACGCGCCGGCAGAAGCGCCTGCGGACGCGAGGACAGCCGGCAGGGTGGCGTACGTCGCCGCCCCGTCGCGAAAGGGTCGAGAGGCACCCGCTCATGTCGAGAGGGTCTCGGCGGTAGCGGCGCCCGAGACGGCGGAGCTCGACTCGATCCTCTCCCTCGTCCAGATAGGACGCAAGGCCCTTAGGGGGGAGGAGTCGCCGATCCAGTTCCAGAGGTGACGCCCTTGGACTGCGTCCCCGTCGGCGTTCTGCTTGTTTGCGGTTTGGCGACGTTTTTGAATTATTTTGTCACGAAATGAATCCACCCTGCTTTTTCGGAAGGAGAGAGTGCGCGTGAAAGAAATCAACATGAGGTCCTGGCGAACGGCATGTCTGCTGTGCCTGCTGGCGGCCCTGCTCGGGGCGGTTCCCGCGTCGGCCCAGGATCCGGTCGTGGCTCTGGTCGACGTGGAGGGCAACGAGCACGTCGTATCCCAGCACATCCTCGGCGTGGTCAGGACGAAGGCCGGAGAGCCCATAAGCCGGGAGCAGCTTCAAAGCGACGTCGAGGCCATCTACGCCCTCGGCTTCTTCTCCTTCGTGGACATCAACCTGTACAGCGTCGCCGACGGGGTGGGCGTGACCTTCATCGTCAAGGAGAACCCGGTCGTCGAGAGCGTATCCTTCTCCGGCAACAGCATCTACAGCGACGAGGATCTGCTGAAGCTGGTCTTCACGACGCCCGGCAACGTGTTCAACCGGGTCTTCTTCCGTCACGATCTCGACCGCATACAGGAGAAGTACCACGAGGACGGCTACGTCATGGTCAAGATTGCCGACGTAAAGGTGGAGGGCGGGATGATCGACGTCCAGATAGTGGAGCCCAGGGTCGGGAACATCATCATCCAGGGGAATGCCAAGACGAAGACCAACGTAATCGCGCGCGAGATAAAGATGCGACGCGGAGACCCGTTCAACGCCACCGTCCTTCGGCACTCGATCAACAAGTTGCAGAACAAGGGGTACTTCGAGGACGTCAACGTCGGCTTCGAGCCGGGGGAGGAGCCGGACGAGACCGACATCATCGTCACGGTGGTCGAGCAGAAGACCGCCAAGGTGGGCCTCTCCATAAGCCACGGGACGTCGAGCGGCTGGTCGGGCGGACTGACCTACTCCGACACCAACTGGCAGGGGCTGGGCCGGGTTGGGGAGGTAGGCTTCGAGCTGGGGGACAACTCCCAGTACTGGGTGACCTACTCCGAGCCGTACATGGACAGAAATAACTACGCCTGGAAGGTGGGCTTCCTCAAGCGCAACTGGGAGGACCGCTACTACTACCGGAAGGGCGTCAGGCAGCTCAAGTACGACGAGGACATGAAGAACATCTACCTCGGCGCGGGTAAGAAGTTCGGGAAGGACGAGAAGTACAGCTGGTTCGTCACGCTGGACTGGCGCGACATCGACGCGTACAACATCAGGGAGCAGACGGGCGTGGACGACCTCACCAGGGGAAAGATATTCTCCGTGCTGGGGACGCTGACCCGCGACAACACCGACGCCTATTTAAGCTACCCGAAGGGCGACGTCATAGACCTCAACGTCGAGCAGGCGATGGAGGCCCTGGGCGGCGAGTACAGCTACACCAAGTACTGGCTGCAGGCCAGGTACTACACCCCGGTCCTGGGCCTCGAGGACTTCCTCAACAGGCAGTTCGGGGCGATAGACAAGGACAACCCGGTCGTCTTCGCGGCGCGGGTGCGCGTGGGGTTCTCGTCCGGGGAACTGCCCACGGCCGGCCTGTATTCGGTCGGCGGCACGGGGACCCTCAGAGGTTACGACGGGGGCGAGTTCGAGGGCACGGAGATGTTTCTCGGCAACGCCGAGCTGCGGATTCCCGTCCAAAAGGCTTTCAGCCTGGTGGTCTTCTACGATGCGGGCAACGCCTGGCTTGACGAGGGGATCGACTTCTCCGACCTCCACGACGCCTGGGGCATCGGAGTCAGGGTGAAGACCCCCCTCGGCAACTTCAGGGTGGACTACGCCCAGGGAGAGACCGAGAACAGGACCCACTTCGGCTTCGGAGAGATGTTCTAGCGCTGGAGGGGCTCTTGGGCGTGCGCGACACAGTCGGCTTGGAGTTCGGTCGGAAGGGTTTAATAAAGGGCTGCGCGCTGCCGTTCATCGCCGCAGCCTTTTTCTTGGCGGTCGCGCCTGCTCTGGAGGCCCGCGCCGGGGAGATACGGGTGGAGGGGGCCCCCTACTGGCTCAGGCTGAGCGTCGAGCGCAGCCTTCAGTCGGTGTGGGGGGAGCTGTCCGCCCGAGCGGACCTCTCGGTCGAGGAAAGGGTCAGGCTGCTGTCCGTGGTTGCGGAGCGGCTTTTCGCGGGCTACGCGCCGTCCGTGTCCATGCGGGGCGCGGAGATCCTGGTGGACCTGTCGGCCCGGCAGAAGACGGAGTGGAGCGTGGAGATCAACCCCCCGCCCCTGTCCCCTCCCGCGGACCAGTGGTTCTCCGAGGGCGCGGCGGAGCTCGAGAGGATACTGCCCCGGATGTTGGCCCTGCTGCCGCTGGAGGCCCTGTCCTGGGCGGACGTGGCGCTCAAGGAGGCCATCGAGAACGCCTGCGCTCCAGTGTTGCCCGGCTGGAGTCCCTCCCTGCTGGTCAGGCTGGAGGGGGGAGGCCCGGCGGAGGATGGAACTACCGAGGAGAGGCGCATACTCAGGATCTCCTTCACCCCAAGGCCGCCTCTGGTGCTGGCGATAGTCCCGTCGATCAACTCGACCACCCTGCCGGTCGCGTTTCGCTCCGACCTCAAGGAGAAGATACTGCGCTCCCTCGCCCCAGTGGTCGGCCTGCCTCTGGAATGGGCCTCGCTGAACAAGCTTAGGATAGAGAACCTGGCAGCGGACGCCCTGCGCGACACCAACACCGTCGCGAACGCCCGCGCCGCGGTCGACGTCTCCTTCACGCCGGAGCAGCTTTCGCCGGTGGAGGCCGAGGTGGAGAGCTCCAAGTACTCCGTGCGGGCGTGGATGTCCGCGTATGCCGGGGCGGAGGGCAGGTACCCGGAGGCGGCCATTCACCTCGGGAGGAAGGCGCTTCCCGTCTCGGGGTGGGATGTCGAGCTCTACGGCGAGTGGATAATGTCCATCAAGGACTTCTCGCTCGAGAGTCGCTGGGGGTTCCGCTGGAGCCCCGTCAGGAACGTGATGATCGGCGCGGAGAAAGCCTTCCCGGGGAACGTCCTGTGGTACCGCCTTTGGCTGGCTGGCGGAGTTCGCTCCCCTTACCTGTGGTGGCGGCTCAGCGAGGGCGGCGATTCGATGCTGGGGCTGGGGTATCGGCTGGACGACAGGCTGTCGCTCGAACTGCAATACGACGAGCGCGACATCGACAAATGGGCCCTCAAGGCCATTATGGACCTGTAGAGGATGGATTTCCCGGATCGCGCGCGAGCTCGCGCCGTCTCGGTCCAGGGCGGAGAACGGAGGAGTTGTATGAAGGAGCGCATGACGCTGCGGGCGATAGCCGAGAGGGTAGGGGGCAGGCCGGTTGGCGATGGTGATCGCGTGGTGTCGGGTGTCGCCTCCCCGGCCAACGGCCGCGAGGGAGACATAGTCTGCCTGTGGAATTTGGAAGGGACGGCCTCGACAGCCGGAGAAAATCGCCTCGCCGGCCCCGGAGGGGGCGTCCTCTACCTGGCCGACGCGGAGTTCTTCGCCCGCAACCCCGGATGCGAGGGGGTGTCGACGGACGACCCCAAGAGGGCCTTCCCCCTGCTGCTGTCCCTGTTCGCCGGGCCTCGCCGCAGCTCCTTCGGCTCGTCGGGCGTCCACCCCTCGGCGGTCGTATCGGACGAGGCGGATGTCCATCCGACCGCCTGGGTCGGCCCCCTTTGCGTGGTCGAGGCGGGTACCTCGGTCGGCGAGGGAGCGTTCCTGCAGGGGCGAGTCTACGTCGGGAGGGGATGCTCCATCGGGCCTGGATCCGTGCTGGAGGCCGGAACGGTGCTGTTTGAGAGGGTTCGCATCGGAAGCCGCTGCGTGATCCACGGCAACTCCGTGCTCGGGAGCGACGGCTTCGGGGTGCCGATAGCGCCGGACGGGTGCCGCCCGGAGAGGGTGCCCCAGCTCGGCGGCGTCGTGCTGGGCGACGATGTGGAGGTTGGCGCCTGCACCACGATAGACAGGGGGACATTGGACGACACGGTGGTCGGCAGCGGGACCAAGATAGACAATCACGTGCACATCGCTCATAATGTCCAGGTGGGCGAGAACTGCATTATCGTTGCCATGACCGGCATAGCCGGCAGCGCAGTCCTGGAGGACGGGGTCGTGATGGCGGCGCGCAGCGGGGTGAAGGAGCACGTCCGCGTAGGGAGAGGGGCGATCGTGGCCGCCCAGGGGGGCGTCATCGGGGACGTGCCCCCCGGCGAGGTGGTCTCCGGCTTCCCGGCCAGGCCGCACAGGGAGAACTTCCGCGTACAGGCGGCGATGCAGCGCCTGCCGGAGCTCCTGTCGCGGGTCAAGCGGCTCGAGAAGGAGCTCGACGCCTTTCGTGCCCGCGAAGTCGACGGGCGGCCCGAAGGCGCGGACGAATGAGCGGATTTCGAAGGCTGAAGCGCCCGGTCTCCTTCTCCGGAAGGGGGCTGCACACCGGCGAACCGTCGGAGGTCACCGTGTCGCCCCTGCAGGAGGGCGGCCCGGTGCTCGAGGCGGGCGGGGAGCGCGCGTCACTGGCCTCCTGCCGGGCGGAGGGGGTGGGGCGCGGCACGTCGGTCCTTCTGCCGGGCGGCGCGAGGGCCAGGACCACGGAGCACCTGTTCGCGGCTCTGCTCGGGCTGGGGTTGTGGTCGGTGAGGGTATCGCTCGACGGCCCGGAGATACCTGCCTGCGGGGGGTGCGCGAGCGGCTTCGCGGACGAGCTGTTACTAGCGTCGGAGCAGCTTCCCCCTGGCGAGATCTCTGGACCGGGCATGGGGCCGATCTCGCCGGCGCTACCCGTTGTTCTGGTCGACGAGGCTCGCGGGGGATTTCTGTCCCTATTCCCGAGCAGCGGACTGCACGCTACCTACGTCATCCAGTACGACCGCAGCCCCATCGGGACGAGCATGGCGTCCTACGACCACGAGGCAGACGACTTCAGGGAGTGCATAGCGCCGGCCCGCACCTTCGCCCTGGCGTCCGAGGTGGACAGGCTGAGGGCCGACGGCCTGGCCAGGGGGGGAAGCCTGGAGAACGCGGTGGTGATCGGTGCCGACACGATCCAGGCGTCGGGGGGACTGCGCTTCCCCGACGAGTTCGTCAGGCACAAGATACTTGACCTGCTGGGAGACCTCTACCTGCTGGGGTCGCCCCTGAACGCCCGGATAATCGCCGTGAGGGCCGGCCACGCGATGCACTGCAGGCTGGTCGAACGCCTGCGCAGGCTGGGCCGCACGAAAGGAGACCAAACATGCTGGATATACACAAGATAATGAAGTGCCTGCCCCACCGCTACCCGTTCCTGCTGGTGGACAGGATCGTCGAGATCGACGAGAAGCACGCGGTTGGCCTCAAGAACGTCACGATAAACGAGCCCTTCTTCCAGGGGCACTTCCCCGCCGAGCCGATAATGCCCGGAGTGCTGGTGCTCGAGGCGATGGGGCAGGTGGCCGCGATGATGCTGTCCGCGAGTCCCGGCTGCGAGAACCTCATAACGTTCCTGACGGGGGTAGAGAAGGCCAGGTTCAGAAGGCCGGTGAGGCCTGGAGACCAGCTGGTCACGACGGCGGAGATGGTCAGGCTGCGCAGGAGGGTCGGGAAGGTGCGCACCGTCGGCAGGGTGGACGGCGAGATCGCGGCGGAGGCGGAGTTCAGCTTCGTGGCGGCCGAGACCCTCGCACCGGACGCGGACGGGGAGAAGGCGGACAGCTAGATGCCCCGCATTCACCCCGCGGCGATAGTGTCGCCAAGGGCCGAGATCGCGGACGACGCGGAGATCGGCCCCTTCTGCATCGTCGCCGACCGCGTGCGGATAGGCGCAGGGACGGTCCTGTCCTCCTTCGTCACCCTGCTCGACTTCGTCGAGATCGGAGCGGCATGCCGCCTGGAGCAGCACGTGGTCCTCGGAGGCGAGCCCCAGGATCACTCCTTCCGCGGAGAGGAGTCGTGGGTCAGGATCGGAGACTCCGTCACCCTGCGCGAGAACGTCACGGTCCACCGGGCCACCGGCGAGTACGAGAGCACGGTGGTGGGGGACGGCGCCTTCCTTATGGAGGGGGTGCACATAGGGCACAACGCCTCGGTCGGCAGAAGGGTGACGATGGCGAACAAGTCGGCCCTGTCGGGCTTCTGCTCGGTGGGCGACGATGCCGTCATAGGCGGCATGGCGGGCCTGCACCAGTTCGTCCGGGTCGGCGCGCTGTGCATGATAGGCGGGCTGACCAAGGTGGTGAAGGATGTCCCCCCCTACCTGACGGCCGACGGTCGCCCCGCTGTCATCTACGGCCTGAACAGGGTCGGGATGCGACGGGCGGGGATGGACTCCGCGTCGCGCGATCTGGTGCGCTCGATCTACGACGAGCTGTTCAGGGGAGGGCTGCCGTTCAGGGCGGCTCTGGAGCGTCTTGCCGTGTCGGACAGGGGAGGCACCCCGGAGGCCAGGGGGATCCTGTCGTTCTGCGGCCAGTCGAGGAGAGGAATGACCATCTGGACCAGCGGTCGCTCGCGCAGGAGGGAAGATGGGGAGGATTAGGCTGCTGGTGCTTGACGTGGACGGCACCATGACCGACGGGAAGTTCTACGTCGACGGGGGCGGCGGGGAGTTCAAGCGCTTCGACGCCAGGGACGGGATGGGGATAGCCCTTCTGCGCAAGGCCGGGATCCGCACGGCCTTCATCAGCGGGCGTCGTTCGGCCGCCACAGAGGCACGCGCCCGAGAACTCGGCGTCGACCTGCTGTTCAACGGGGTCGAGGAGAAGCTCCCGGTCCTGGAGGGGCTGCTCGCGGAGCTCGGCATCCCGGCAGACGAGGTCGCCTACATGGGCGACGATGTCAACGACGTGGACTGTCTTCGCGCGGTCGGGCTCTCCTTCGCCCCGTCGGACGCCGTCCGGGAGGCGAAGGCCGCGGCGTGGACGGTCACCTCGGCCCGCGGCGGAGAGGGCGCTGTGCGCGAGGCGGCGGAGCTCATCCTCATGCTCAACCGGACGGCGGAGGCCCCCTGATCGCCATGGGCGGCGGGGTCGGCATCCTCGACAGGTTCATACTGAAGGAGCTGTCCGGCGCCTTCTTCTTCGGCGTCGCCTCCTTCACCATGGTCTTCGTCGCGGGGGACCTGCTCTTCCAGGCCGCCAACCTGATAATAGAGCAGGGGGTGTCGCTCGGGGTGGTGGCCAGGCTCCTGATCTACCGGCTGCCGGAGGTGGTCATCCTGACCCTGCCCATGGGCTCCCTGCTCTCGTCCCTGCTGACCTTCAGCAGGCTGTCGGCCAACAGCGAGCTGGTAGCGCTCAAGTCGGCGGGGATACCCTTTCACAGGATACTGCGCCCGGTCTTTTTGGCGGCCGTCCTCGTGGGCCTGGCGGCGATGATCGGGGCGGAGACCCTCGTCCCGTTCGCGAACAGGGCCGCCGAGAACCTGCTGAAGTACGAGGTGCTGCACGAGAGGCCGGCGCTGCTCAAGGAGAAGGTCTTCCTGAGGGAGGAGCGCGACGGAGTACTCAGGAGGGTGATCTACCTGGGCGAGCTGAAGCCCAAGGACGGACTCATGAGAGACATCGTAATCCAGGAGTTCGACGACGGCAGGCTGAGCAGGATCTCTCTCGCCGACGAGGGCGTGTGGAAGGGCGGGGAGTGGTGGATAGAGAACGGCCAGGTCTTCGAGGTCACGAAGTCCTCGAAGGTGCAGTCCCTGTTCCGCTTCGAGAGGCAGAAGCTCCAGCTCGACCTCAGCCCGCAACAGATCGAGCAGGCGTCGAGGAGACCGTCCGAGATGAGCTCGCTGGAGCTCCTGGAGCAGATCTCCATGATGGAGCAGCAGGGGCAGTCACTGGCCCCGCTGAAGGTGATGTTCCACCTGAGGCTGGCCCTGCCGTGGGCGGCGGTGGTGCTGGCCGTGCTGGGGGCCGCCCTGGGGGTGCGCTCCACCCGCTCCGGGCCGGGCCTGGGCTTCGGCCTGAGCGTCCTGATAGTCTTCGCCTACTACGTCGTCATGTCGTTCTGCCGCGCCCTTGGAGAGGCCGGCAACATCCCGGCCGTCCTCGCGGCGTGGTTCCCGAACATCTGCTTTCTGCTGATCGGCGGCTGGTTCGCCAGGAGGGCGAACGGATGACCGATCCTCGAAAGGAGACGATCCGATGACTCAGGAAAACTCCATCGCCTCCTCGACCCGCGCCGTCCGCCCCGCACTGGTTGCGGGCGGCGGAGAACTGCCGGTGCTGATCGCGAGGCAGGCCTCCCGCCTGGGGGTGCCGCTGCTGGTCTACTGCACGGGGGACACCGCGCCGTTCGCCTCCATAGCTGGCGTCGAGGCCATGCCGCTTCCCGCCGGGGGGCTCGACATGAGCGCGGCGCTGCGGGAGATGATCAGGCGGGGGGCGGACTCCGTCATACTCGCGGGGATGGTCCCGAAGAACCTTATATACGCCGAGCTGCCCGACCCCCTCCTCAAGGAGGTCGTCGAGGGGGGCGGAATGGACGACCACAGCCTGCTGGGGCGGGTGGTGGCCGCCTTCGAGAGTGCCGGGCTGGAAGTGCTCCCCTACGCCGCCCTGCTCGGGGACTCTCTCGCCCCGGAGGGGCACATTGCGGGTCGGCCGCCCTCCGCAGGGGAGATGGAGGACGTCGAGGTCGGACGCAAGGTCCTCTCCGCGATCCTGCCGCTCTCCTTCGGACAGGGCGTGGTCGTGGCGCGCGGCGCGGTGGTCGCAGTGGAGGCCATGGAGGGCACCGACGCCATGATCCGGAGGGCCGGCGACCTCGTCAACGAGAGGGCGGAGCACGGCGCGTCGCCCGGAGGGGTGCTGGTGAAGATGATGCGCCCGGACCAGGACCCGCGCTTCGACGTGCCGGTGGTCGGGGTGGACACCATCAGGAACATGAAATCCGCCGGACTTACCTGCCTGGCCGTCGAGTCGGGCAGGACCCTGCTGCTGGACGCCGATAGGTTCAGGGAGCTGGCCGGGCCGCTAGGGATATCCGTCGTGGGGGTCTCGGCGCCTTGAACGCCGGGGCCGGGGGGATATTCGTCAACAGCGGCGAGCTATCCGGCGATCTGTACGCCGCCTCTCTCGTCCGCTCTCTCCGTTCGAAGGGGTACGAGGGCCGCCTGTTCGGCATGGGCGGAGCTAGAAGCGCCGCCTCTGGGCTGGAGGTCGTCCGCGACTCGTCCGAGCTGCACCTGATGGGGGTGGGCGAGGTCGTCCACGCCATCCCAAGGCTGATCCGGCTGAGGAACGACCTGGCCGACCTGGTCGTGCGAAGCGGCACCGGCGTGGTCGTGCTGATAGACAGCCCGGACTTCCACCTCCCCCTTGCCTCGGCCCTCCGCTCGCGCGGGTGGGTTGGCCGGGCGGTCTGCCTGGTCACCCCGACCGTGTGGGCCTGGAGAAGCGGCAGGACCAGGGCGCTGGCGCGCGACTTCGACCTGTGCCTCCCCCTGTTTGGCTTCGAGCACGAGTTTCTCCTAAGCAGGGGGATAAGATCCGCCTGGCGCGGCCACCCCCTCGTGGACGGCTTTCCCGGCCGTCCGACTCCCCCCTCCGGCAGGATCGTCGCCCTGCTGCCCGGCAGCCGGAGGTCGGAGGTGAAGCGGCTTCTCCCCCGCCTGCTCGAGTGCGCCGCCCTGCTATCCGCAAGGGGGCTGTCTCCGGTCTTCTCGATAGCCCCCGGCCTCCCGTGCGACCTGGTGCAGTGGATGAGGGGGGAGTTGCGCGGCATGGAGACGTTCGAGGGGGAGGGGAGAGAGCTGCTGGCCTCCTGCGTCGCCGCCGCAGGCGCCAGCGGCACCGCGGCGGTGGAGGCGATGATGCTCGACCGCTTCATGGTGGTGACCTACAGCGCGGGCATAGTGTCGAGGCTGGCGTGGAGGCTGCTCGCAAGGACCGGCAGGGTCTCGCTCCCCAACATCCTGTCGGGGGCCGACATCTACCCCGAGCTGATCAGTCTCGGGGCGACGGGATCCGCGGTCTTCGAGGAGATAGTCCGCTACCTGGACGACCCGTCGCGGAGGGCGTCGGTCCACGTGGGGCTGGCGGCTGCGCGCGGTATGATGGGCGAGCCCGGCGCCTCGGACTTCTGGGCGGAGTCGGTGCTGGCGCAGGCGGCGGTCGGCGGGGGGACTCGGCGGTGAGAGGCCGCCGCGTCCGGAGGGTCGTCCTTCTGACCAACGGGCCGGGGGAGCTGTGGGGGTGGGTGCGCCCACTGGCCGCGGAGCTGGGAGGGCGCGGATGGAGGGTGTCCCTTCGCCTGCTCCCCTGTCAGTTCGCGTCCGGGGCCGAGGGGCGGGCGGCCGCCTCCCTGGGGCTGTCGGCCAAAGGGCCGGAGTCCGCGCCCGCCACCGCTCTGGCCCTGTGGAGGGAGCGGCGCGGCGAGCCGCCGGACGCGGTCGTCCAGCTCGGGGGCGACCTGATGTGGGGGAGGATGCTATCGCGCCGCCGCGCACCGCTGTTCTGCTACTCCTACGGGCCCAAGAGGGGGCTTGAGGCCTGCGCGGCTGTGTACACCGCCTTCCCCGCGATGGCGCGAGCGATGACCCGGCAGGGAGTGTCGCCCGTGGTGGCGGGGGACCTGGCGGCCGACCTGATCCCGACGTCGGTGCCGACCATCGAAGGGAGAGGGCCCTCGAAGGCCCCCTGCGTCGCCTTCTTCCCGGGAAGCAGGCCAGGCATTCGCGACTACGCCATTCCCCTGATAGAGCGGACCGCGTCGGCCCTGCGCGAGCTCGTGCCGTCGCTGGAGGCCCGCATCCTCCTGTCGCCGTTCG
>Ga0255345_1005064_pt1 | contig 13799 bp, 8 predicted proteins | sample wastewater_treat_6_FD_192415 | JGI IMG/M metagenome (GOLD analysis project Ga0255345, IMG submission 192415) | Wastewater microbial communities from Lulu Island WWTP, Vancouver, Canada - plant20 | ecosystem: Engineered > WWTP > Wastewater > Unclassified | place: Canada: Vancouver, British... | reverse complement strand
GTATTCTTGCACTGCCGCTATGCGTTCTTCATCTGTTAGCTTACTTCCTCTTGACATAAAATAACCCCCTTACAGCTTTCACACGCTTTTGTTTTTTCGTGTGTCTACTTTAAGGGGATTATATCACTTTTACGCCGTCTCAGGGCTTTTTTCTTTATCAGAAGAGCTTGTTCTTCCTTCTTCTCTTCAGAAGGAATGCGCCTGCTCCTGCAAGAGCGATAGCAGAAATACCTGTTACCTTTACCCAGGTCTTTCGGATAAGGAGTCTTGCTACGTTTGTGGTAACAAGAACGTTCCTGTAGTTGTACTCTATCTCGTTGTCAGCCATATCCGTAAGTATGACTCTGATGTCCTGAGAGCGCGCCGAATTGGGTATATCGAATGTGCACTCGTCATTGTCTATCCTTGAGCCGATCTTATCGCCGTTGAGGAAGATCTCAACCGCCTTGAGGTCGATGTTGTCGGTGACAGAGAGATGAGCGGTATAGCTCTCGCCCTTGTATGCACTGTTTTCGCTGAGATTCAGCGGTATGCAAAGGGGCTTTGTCTTGTCCACGCAGAATGAGAGCTCTGCCTTCTTCTTGTCGGAGTCGCTGATGTTGATATTGCCTGCCTCGTCCACGGTATGAACGGAAACAGTATACCTGGCATCGCTGCCAAAGTTGCTTGCATAGACGGTATACTTGTAGACAGACCACTCTCCGTTGCCGCCTGTGTGCTCTATGGAGTAGTCTCTGCCCTCTCTCAGCTCTATCATCTCTGAGTCCTTGGTGATGAAGACTCCGCAGTCCTCAGAGTGCTTGTCAACATTATACTCTGTGAGGACAATGTCCTGCTCACTGGAGATGTACTTGTCAGCCAGTTTCCTTGACGCCTCGTCGAATTCAAATGTTGAACCGAATCTGTTTACAGAGAATGTGAGCTCTGTATCCAGCTGGTTGTCGGCGTTGTCCTTTACGCTTGCCTTTATGGTGTAGATGTCGTCATAGGACTTTCGTGCGGGGAAGTTATCGAATACATAGTCAAGTCCCTCGGGAGTCTCGTTGAACTGACCGTCGAAGGGAAGGTTCTTTCCTCGCTTTGCACCCTCAAGGGTAATGCTTATGCTGTCCCTGTCAAGGTTGGTATCGTTAAAGCGTATATGCGGTCTTACCTCAGCGCCGCCGTTAGCCTTTTCCACCTCGCCTATACTGATAGAGGGAGCTGTGGTGTCGATACAGAATTTGGTATTGTAGGGATCAAGAGCATTTCCTGCCTTGTCGCTTCCCGACACGCTTACGGAGTACTCTCCGTCCTTGCCGAATTTTATGGTGGAGAAGTAATCCTTACCAATTCTGCTCCATTCCGATGCCTTGGGGAAGCTCTCGGCGCTTCCGTTGAAGGTGCCCGAGATATTTATTCTTGAAGGCTCGAAATTCTCGTCGCTGACCTTGAATGTCATGGTCATATTGTCATGGTAGTAATGGTCGTTCTCAATGGTCTTGTCAAAGCCCACATTGAGAACAGGAGCCGTCTTATCTATAGTGAAGGGCTCGGAGGTATACTCCTGACTGTTTCTGCCTGCCATATCCCTGCACTTTACCGAAAGAGTATATGTGCCGTCTGAATCGAAGGGCACCTCACCGCGGTACTGAGCCGTATCAGTGCCTGCGGTGCCGCCTGTCAGCGTGAAGTCCACTCTCTGTCTCGTGCCGTTCACAGTTGCCTCTACCAACTCGGGATCGAAATTGCGCTCGGTAACGGTAATGACTGCACGCCTTGAGTTCTTGTAGACGTCCTTGAAATCCTGGTCTCCGCCGCTGTTCTGGTCGGTGAAAGTTACTTCCACCCTCGGGTCGGTCTTGTCTATGCTGAAGCCGGCTGAAGCAGCCTCCTCCTCATAATGTCCCGCGTTGTCCGTATAGCCGAGTGATACTCTGCTGCCGTTGACATTGTCGGATACGCGGATAGTACCGTCCATAGCGGTAACCAGGTTCTTGTAGGTACCTGCCGCGGTCCAGCGTTCTCCGTCTTCGCCTCCGATATTGCCTTCAACGTCCACATCTGCTGTACCGCCGCCTGCTCCCGAGGAGGTAAGAAATACCTGATCTATTCCCGAGAAGCCGTCGCGGATGCTGAGCTTAATGTCAACGTCGCCGCTGTAGAGAGGACGTCCCTGTGCGTCGTAGTGCTGTGCAGCGGGAAGCTCCACTGCTGCCGATGAATTCTGGTCATGTATCTGAGCGCTCTCGGTGATGATACCGAAGGTCTCCACTGTATCCGAGCTTCTGTGAACATTGCTCTCCACATACGCGGAAACTGTACCCCTGAAGCCTGCGGGTATGGTAAATCTCCACTCCTTGTCGGGAACGGTGTTTCTCACCTCCACACTGCCCTTATAGGGAGTTCCGTCGGCATTGGCAAGGCTCACATTCAGTTTCTCGATTCCCGAAACGGGAAGGTTATCCCCCGCCTTGACGGTGAATTCAGCCTCTGAGGCTGCAAATACGGAATATCTCACCACACCGTCCCTGTTGATGATGTTTCTGCCTCCGAATTCGATCCTTGATATACTGGGCTTCTCAAGATCCAGGAAAGCCTTCTCCTCACCTGATCCGGTGATATGACCTGCATAGTCGGCAGCTCTTACCTTTACAGAGACCGCACCCTTGTCGGGAATATCCTCATAGCTTCCGTCGTAGCGGCGTCCGATACGGTAATAATCTCCGCCAAGTGAAAGCTCAAAGTCCTGATCTGCGCTGTTTCTGAGTACAGCTCTGAAGCTGTCGGGAGCCTGATCCGCCTCAAAGGAGATATAATAGCCTCCCTTGCCGAGAGCTGCGGGGTCAATACCTGCCGAAGCCACATTGACCTCGTTGTCCCTGCCGTTTATATTGATGATGACCTTCTCCACGCCTGAGCTTCCGGCGGGATCGCCGTCATCTGCCTTGATCTGTATTTTTATGCCGCTGTAGGAGCTGAACCACTTTTTCTGCTTCTCCTTATCGGTGTATGTTTCTGAGGGATCGGATATATCACTTATCTCACATTTCGGCGCCGTATTGTCCACGATAACACGGAACTTATCCTTTGCGGCGGCGGAACTGAGCTTTGTCTCGTTGCCCACCTTATCTACTGCATAGAAGATGATCTCGGAATTGACATCTTCTCCGCTGACAGCGTCTGCGTTGACTCTGCCGCTGTAGCTGTCGCCGTAGCCGTACATATCATGGCGTACGCCGTCAAACTCCCAGACAACTCTGTCAATGCCCGTGCCCTGTTTTTCAATGCTGCCGCTGCGGAGCACATCGTCCACATTTGCCCTGAACTCAGTGCCGTCCCTGAGAACGTACTGCTTCACGCCGTCCTTTTCGCCTATGAACACCGCATTCTCTATGCGGACATCGTTATTTGCGATAACGGGAGCAGCTCCGTCATAGTTGAAAACTATCTCGTCGGACTTTTCGCCTATACCGCTGTTGTTGCTGTTATCAACGGCAAAAACGGGGAGTGTCTCAGTGAAGATGCTGTCTTTGACTGTTTCTCCCGCATCAATGGTGACAACGAACCTGTGGTTCTCCTGATCGTAGGTAAGGGAGGGTACAGACTTATATGCAGTTTTTGCAGCTGCAACAGCATTTCTGTAATCGCCCACCTCTTTTCTGAACACTGTGAGCCTCTCATCAGCTCTCTGAGCCTGTGCAATGAGAGACGAAGGAACGTCCTCTTCATTTTCCGTAAAGGCTTTGATAAGGTGGTCAGCCTCGTCAAGCTCGTTTTTCAGGTCAGTTTCGATCCTGTCGCAGATACCGTCCCTGAGCAGCTGCTTATAGAAGTTATATTCCCTGTCGCTGCTGATATGTATAGTGTTTGCCTCTATAAGGCTGTCGCTCCTGAGATAGTCAACAGCTCTCTCCTCTCCTGCACGGATAGCGTCGTTTTCAATATAGCTTACGATATTGTCTGTATCGGTCCAGCCCTTTTCGGGTCTGTCAAAACGAATATCGCCGATGATGACCGAGCGTATCTCGCTGCCGTCCTCTGAGGCGGCATTGATATACCTGTCGTATACGTCCCTGACGGTGCGCTCCTCATAAGAGGTAGAGTTGCCGCTTAGGGGACATTCCTCGGTATCGTCCACTTCGAGAGCCACGGTAAGACCGCCCTTTCCCGACCACTTACCGTCATCTGGAGCTTCTCCGGTCTCTGTGTCCTTAACGGTGGTCTCAGGGGCATTCCTGTCCACATAGAAGCATATATCCGAGCCCAGACCGTCGGCGACCTCCGTACCGTTTTTCAGTACGTCCTTGGCGAAGAAGAAATGAGAATTCTCCACTTCACTTCTTGTAACGGTAAAGGCACTCCTGCCCTTGGTTACAGTAAAATATGATGAGCTGAGTCCCGAATGGCTGTCACCCCTGAAGGTGTCATACACAAAGGCAGAGCCGAGAAGCTCAGCAGGGAATGTCATAAGAGCCGTATTCAGAGCGCTGCCGTCAATGGTGTAGCACTGCTGATTTCGCTTGGTAATGCCGTCAGAAGGCTTGTATACATAGCTTCCGAATGTGGCGAGCTTGCTGTAATTGAGAGTTATCTCGCTCTCTCCTGCTTTGGCGGGTATCCTGAAGAACCTTTCGCCGCTTGTAACATCAGTGTACAGCTGACTCTGAGATACCGGCTCATTGCCCTCATAATCATAGCTTCTGAGATAGTATCCGCCGTTCTCAAGATATGGTACGGGATAGAAAAGATCTCCGTTCTCGATCTGTAATTTGAGCAGCTGACGAACGCCCGAACGTTCTTCATCGCCCTCATATCTGAGCACGGAATTTACGGTATTCGGCACAGCCCTGAGCCCTATCCTGGCATTCTGCTTATAGCCGATACCCTCTATACTCAGCACATCTTCCATCTTGAACTGGGTATTGCTGACATTGAAGATATGCTTCTTGCCGTCGCAGGATACCTCCAGAGCGCTGCTGGCGGAGGGGATCACGATTATGGAATCTGTATCCTTCCACCTGAAGGTCATACCCTCGGGGACTACAGCTGTTCTGTTGAGGAATACAGAGATATCGGTATTCTCTCTGTCAATAGTGAAGGTCCTGGGAGCAACGCGGAAGATCCTGCCTGTCAGGTTTATCTCATAGGTCTCAGCCTCTGTGTCCTCGTTCTGTCTGTAGAGATAGAAATCCTCTCCCACAGTAACGGTCTGGCTCTCGGCTGATCCCTTGAGGATATACTCTTTTTTTCGGAGTGATGATCAGATCGGAACCTACACGGGCATATATCCCGTCCACTGCTCCTCTGAACTCCAGCTCGTCGAATGATGTGAGATTATCCGCCCTTATAAAACGGCTCACAGCGATCTTCATATTGGAAATATCCGAGTTTTCACGGTCTACCCTGTAAAGTTTTCCGCCGATATAAATATCATCATTACTTATCCCGGCATCACTGCTTACGGTTATAGTACCCGTATTCGTATCCGGAGAGAACTCCTGTTCCAGCTGGGTTTTGAAAATACTGTAAGCAAGACTGTTGAAGTCGTTCTCATTGAATGTACAGTTAGGGAAGGTCACTGTATAGGTGACGGGCTCTGTTTCGCCGTCATCAGCGGAAGCTCCGTCTGTTTCATCATTATCAGCCGCATTGGGCTGTACATCGGCGGTGAACATCACCGAAGCCGCTTTACTTTCTGTTATCGGCATACCGCAGAGCGAATGTGCAACAAAAACGAGGGCAGCCACAGCAGCTATTCTTTTTCTGAAATCAAAGATGCCGTTATTCATCCCGATATTCCTCCTTTTTCTTGGTTCAAGACCATAAGCCCGCATCGTCACAGCCTGAGCCGCCTCCGCATTACAGCCGAGAAGTCCGAAGAGGGAGCTTCGGACCCTCTGACCTCCGCTGATCCGCAGCGGCGACGGGCTGTTCCGAGCTTGTAACAGGCTCACAGCCTCATCAGGCTGCAAGGGACGGTCCCTCTCAGGAGCGCCGTAAAAGCCCGCATACACAAATGGTCATGAAGTATGCTGCGCTTTCCTGTGTCTTGATAGGTGCTCCGCAAAGGGGAGCAAACAATAATACGTATAAGGATATTCCTCTTTTCCGCTTAGTGCGGAAGGCTATCCGTTGTTTTCATCTGTCTCTGCCGCGGTCGTCGATCGCCTCAACATCAGCGTTTATAAGCAGTACATTTCTCACTATCCTGAAGTCGCTGCTGCTGTCGGTCTTGGTACCCACAACAACTGTATCGCTGATATTTTCCTTTTTCTTATGTCCGACAACCACGGTTATTATGTCGCCGTCCTTGTTATCGTCAGTCTGATCGTCAAAGATCATATTCTCAGAAGCTCTCAGCGATCTGCTCACCGACGGTGACTGCGAAGCGGGCTCGGCAGCGCCGCCCTTTGAGGTCAGCTCCGATACCAGATTGGATATGACCCTGAACCTGACAGCGATCACCAGCGCTGCAAGGAGCAGCACCAGTCCGATGCCCAGAGATATTTGCGATACCACCTGCCAGTCGAATGAACTCATGCCGCACCTCCTTATTCCGCGCCGTCGATACTCTCGGCGACTCTGTCATAGAAGCTGAGGATATACTCCTTAGCCTCAGCCGCACGTTCCTCGGCGGCATTCATTTTTTCTGTCTTTGCCTTGATATTGTCAAGGAATCTCCTCTGCTCCTCATAGGAGATCCCTGCCTTTGCAAAGTCGTTCATATTGGTATTTTCAAGATTTACCAGTGTCTTGTAGGTCTCAAGGATTATTATCTCCGAGCCTGCGTTTGCCTCCTCAACAAGTGAGTCCAGCTCCTTCATGCTCTCCCACAGATCGGCGGAGTAGTTCTTCTTCAGGAGCTCGTTCTCCTTCTTCTGTGTCTGTGAGTAGAAGTCGCCGATAGCGCAGTAGACTCTGGCAATATCGTATTTATCCGGATCGGACTTCCTGAAGTTCTCGGTCTGAGCCTCGCGGAACCATTTTACCGAGGCGATCCTGCCTGTGGTGCTTCCGTTCTGCTTTGAGCTGTCACCGTCGCTTCCGTAGAAGTAGTAATACCAGTAGAGTATCCCCAGCTCATAGGCGACCTCCTCGTACTGAGGACCTCGCTTGAGCTCGTTGATGTTTTCATTTATGAGAGTCAGTATCTGACTGGTCTCCTTCTCGTCAAATACCATATCCGTCTTGTACAGCTCTATGAGCTTGAGATAGGCGTCTGAGTAGGAGCCGTCAGCCTTTATGACTTCCTCGAAGGCAGCTGATCTTTCGCTGTACTCTGCGGAGTTCTCAGCCCTTTCCACCAGCTTGTTGAAGTCCTCGCTCCTGCTCTTGTTAGCCATGGTTCCCGCGAAGAATGAAAATCCCAGAAACACTGCCGCAAGACCTGCAAGTATGCCAGTAGCTCTCGCGTAGGTGTGGTTCTCAGCCTTGTAGAGGGCATCATAGAGCTCATCGCAGTTGGGGTATCTCTTGCTCCTGTCATCGTTGACGCACTTCTTGATTATCCTGACAAGAGCCGAATTCATGCCCTTGCCGAAGGTGAACCTCTCGGCAGAGCTTACCAGCTTTCCGTCAGCGGAGACGTTAAGGGGCTTTTTACCCGTAAGCATATGATAAATGGTGGCGCCGATATTGAATATATCCGTCCTCTCGTCCAGTTCCTCCTTGTTGAACTGTTCGGGGGCAGCGTAGGCAGGGGTATAGGCAAAGGTACCCTGTCTTCTTTCGATAACTGAGCCGAAGTCGATGAATTTGAGCTTCCCGTACTTGTCGGGGCGCTTCATATTCTCAAAGTCATCGTAGCTTCTTACCACCATGATGTTATCGGGCTTCATATCGCTGTGGATCATTCCGCACTTATGTATGAATGACATTACCGAGCATATATCCCTGGCATACCTGAGAACCGTCTTGTGGCGGAATGGATCGTATGCAAGAAGCTTCTCCATGGATACACCGTCGATATAGTCCTGAACTATATACAGAGCCTCGGGCTTGTTGTCGATTATCTCAATTATATTGGGAAAGAAGGAGTTCTTTACGTCCTTCTCGCAGAATTCCTTGATGAGGAGCGACTCCTGTCTGGCGTTATAGGCGTCGGCGCCGTTGGTCTTCATGACCTCCTTCACCGCACGCTGAGCGTTGTTGGCTTTCAGGTCAACAGCTCTGTAAACAACAGAAGTACCGCCCTTTCCCGCAATATTAAGGATCTTGTATCTGTTTTCAAGGACGAAACCTTTATTGAGCAAATAGATCTCCTCGCTTTCAGCAGAGCTTGACCATAAGAGCGGTTATGTTATCCTTCTCGCCGCCCTTGATGACCTTGTTTTTCAGCTTTTCAAGATGTCCCGACATTATCTTCTCGTTCTCGTTGATAGAGGGCTTCAGCAGGAACTGCATCTCGTCAGCCGTGATCTTTTTCCTGAAGCCGTCGGTGCAGAGCATATAGCACTCATTCTCACCGTAGGCTCCTATGCTGTAATCGTAGGAGGTATCGTCGAGACCTGCTCCGATACAGTTGGTGAGCTGGTTCTGTCGGGGGTCGGTCTCAGCCATCTCCGCTGTGATGACGCCCTCCCTGACTTCCTGTCCCACTACCGAATGGTCGGAGGTCAGCACCTTTATCTCCTCGTCTGTTATCTTATACAGACGTGAGTCGCCTACGTGGGCGGTGAGCATACGCTTCAGCTGAGGGATAATGAGTATCCCCGTAAAGGTAGTCGCCATATCGGAAGCGTGCTTTTCCGCATAGGCGTTTATCCTGTCATTGAGCTCATGGAGCCTGTCGTCGACAGACTCCCTTATCTTCAGTATGGAGGCTCCTCTTCTCATGAGGTCGGCAAAGTCCTCTGCGAACCATTCATTCATTCGCTTGCAGACATAACCGCTGGCTCTCTCACCCGAGGAGAGACCGCCTACACCGTCGCAGACAGCGGCGAAGAAGATGTTCTCGCCCCTGAACTCTGCCTCAGCAGCAAAGAGAGAGTCCTGATTGACCTTTCTCACTGCGCCCTCGGTAGTCACATAAGAAAACATATATTTCATTCACGTTCACCGTCAGTTCTCTTCGTAGAATGTATATGATATGCCGTGATACAGGAAATTACAGCCTGAGAATATCACGGTCTTCTCTCCTGCGGGAACATCGCTTCCCTCCACGCTGAGGGAGTTGCAGGAGATATTCTCGATGCAGATATTATGCCTGCTTCCGTTGCTCTCACGGTCAATGACCACGCCCGAGAGCTCCGCACAGGTAAAGGGATACACGAAAACGGGTATCCTCTCGTTGCTTGAGCCGTTTATGAAGTAGGCTATCTTCTTCACCTTGTTCTTCGGAGGCTGCTGCTTGGCGCCTGCCGCACCCACGATAACAGTAGCTGCGTCCCCTGCGTTCACGGTGAACACGAAGGGCACGTCATAGATATAGATGACATCGCCGCTGTTAAGGGGCTCTCTTGTTATCCTGCGGGCATTCTCCGCAAAGTCATTGAGGAATGTACCGTTGGCTGAGCCCTTGTCCTCCACGAACCACTCTCCGTCCTCGAAGCCCACTACCGCGTGTACCTTTGACACAGTGCCCTTGTCGGTAAGGGAAAGGTCATTGTCGGGGCGTCTGCCGATGGTGAAGGGCACATGGTCTATGGGGAATTCCCTGTTGTTCTCGTCCTTGAGGAAGGCAAGGCAGTCCGAGCTTCTTCTGCTTACGAGGATAGTATGGTCACCGTCATCATCTATCGGAGCGTCGGCAGCACCTGCCGCAGGTGAAGGAGACTCCGCCGCCGTATCAGCCGCAGGAACAGGGTCCTCCACAGGTATGGACAGCACATCGTGAAGGAGCGTATAGAGCTGAGCATAGGAAAGACCGCCGTTCTTCGGAGTCTTGCTGTTCTGCTTGCCCATAAGGTCCTCCAGGAAGAAGCCGTACTTCTGCATGACCGTACCGTTGGTTATGGTAATGCTCGCATTCTTGTTCAGCTTAGTGAGGAACTTCACTACATTCGCGCACTTGTAGATGTTCTCGGAAAGGGGCAGATAAGCCACGAACACTCTCTGTCTCTCCACATCGTAATACACGTTCTTCAGGTCGCTGAGGAGAAGATTGTCTGCGGAAAGTCCCTCCGTCCTTGCGCAGAACTCATATATTTTCTGGAACTGATTTATGATACTGAAATACTTTTCCTGAGACATTGTCTGTTTGATGTACTCGGAAAGCGCCGTCATATTGCTGACGTTATATTTAAATACATTTCTCGTGGCGGTCTTTTCCCACCTTATACCGAGAAAGCCCACATCTCTCCTGCTGTTTATCAGCTGAAGCTGATCCTCGTCTATCCTGTCCTTCTTTTTCAGACCTGCCTGCATAAAAGTATCGCAGTTCTGATAGAGAAGCTTGGTATTGACGCTGCCTGCCATATACTCACCCCTTGATACCCGCCGAAAACGCCTTAACACCGTACTTCGGCTAACTTAAAAAAAATAAATATCTCTATATTGTTATATCAAAAACGTCAAAAATATACATATATGGTTATTATAGCACTTTTCACTACTTTTGTCAATAATTTGAATAAGTTTACAACAAAACAAATAGATTTTTACAAAAAAATGCTTCCCACAGAGTGCCGCTGTGAGAAGCCAGTTTTTATATGATCATAAGAGGGTAAAAATGATCGGGTAAAGCGTATCAGAATTTGCCTGTGAGGAGACCGTTCTGAATGGTCAGAGCGTCGTTTGAGGTAATGCCGCCGCCTGTTTCGCATACATCGCCGTTGAACCTGCCTGCGGTCCCCAGCCTGTACTTATCGGGATTAGCAATGCTCTGCATGATGAAGATAGCGTCTGCAAGATCTGTATTGCCGTCGCAGTTTGAGTCGCCGCTGCGCTCTGTGTCAGTGTCCTGTAAAGCCTTGCTTACGTTGCTCTCGACTATCACGGGAGCGGGCTGCACGTCGACCTTGCGGCCAAGCTTCTGTTCTGTGAGCTCCTTGCGGTAATCCGCTATATACTCATAATATTCCTTGTCTTCGCTGAAGAGAGGGGTCTCGTCGCCCAGCACGGACTCTCTGTAAACATACACGGAGAACTGATACATGGTAACATCATTAAGGTCTCCGCTTATGGTATTCTCGTTAAGATCGAGCCAAACCATGAAGTTGCTCTTGATGAAAGTAGGGAGACATGATTCCTCATCGGATATTTTGTTCTTGTATTCATAGAGGAAAATATCCGAGACAAGAACATCCTTGTAATCTATCGATCCGTCTTCGTTGATGTCAACAGGCTCTTTTCTGCCTGCTGCTATATCATCGAGATACTCGTTCATGGTACAGTGGATATTGAGTTCATCGTATGTCAGTCTTTCATCCACCTGGTATATTTGGCTGTAACCCATTCTTACATACTCTCCGAAGCGGAACCTTTCGCCCAGCGGGAACAGCGCATCATAATGCTCGTTTTCAAAATATTTCGCTTCGGGCTCGCCGTCTCTCTCATAGAGATAATACAGAGCTGCCCTCACTACGTTATTCATTCCGAGCGTCTCGGTGAGCAGACCATAAATCTCAGCGCACTTGTTCCACTGTGCCTCAGTGAGAGAAGTTACATTATCCAGATTATATAACTCAGTGGGATCACCGTCGGCACGATCCGTATAAACGCTGAAGTCCACAAAGGGATCATCGGATTTATAGCGATAGCGTGTGTCTCTCTGATGCTCATAGAGATAGTACATTGCCACATCATCGAATGTGAAGCTGCCGTCGCCGTCGATGTCCATATCTATATCGCCGTCCTTGATGCAGTTTCCGAAAAACGTGGAGGTACTGAAAGGCTCGCAGCAGATATAGTTTCTGAGATTTGAGACAAAGATGTCGGAAAATCTGTTCTCCACCTGTTCATAGCCCACGATGACAGGATCATTCATCTGCTCATTGTACTTCTCCATGAGCTCATCGTACTCAGCCTTGATCTCCTCAAGCTCTTCGTAGGTATGTTTTGACTTGTCATATTCCAGCTCAAGGGCATCTATCTTTTCCTTCAGCTCCGGGTCGGCAGGTCCGTATATGGGCTTGCCGTTCTCATTGTAAACTATATCGAAGTCCGCATAATAATCGGTAAAGAGGTGTTCCTTCTTCACCTTTCTCTCGCCGATAAAATACTTCAGCAGCACATCGGCATCATTGTGCCCTACCTTGCCGTCTCTGTCATAATCGGCTATTTCGAGGATATTGTTCCTGACAGCTTCGTCCGGCTCATGTCTGTAATCGTAAGCCATGAGATAGAAGCAGTCCTTTACAGTGAACTCACCGTCTTTATCAATATCTATATCAAGATCCCCGTTATCCATTTCCGTCATTATAGTATAATCATTATAGGTCTCAGCAGCCGCCGCAACGGAGGGGGCAGCCGCATTAGCCATCATTACAAGCGAAGCCGTAAACGGCATAAGCCTTTTCATGTCAACACTCCTTTCGGGATTTATCATGGTCGTTGTAACGGTCGTGACTACAGCAGGAGCAGCAGCCGTCGTCTGAGGGATAGACGACGATACCGCAGCCGCCGCAGTTCCGTTTTGTGATTTCGTACTATGGACAACTGTATTGACTGTGTTTGCAGCAGCTGTTGTTGCTGCCGCCGTTACCGATACGTGTGCAGATGTTACCGTATCCTTCACCGACGCGGCCGTCGTCCTTGCAGCAGCGGTCCCGTGGGTGGTGACTGCGGAGGCAGTAACGTACGTACTTACGGGTGGAGCAGTAGTTTCCGCAACGATGATACCGCCGTCATCGGGAAGTTCGATATCCTTGCTGTTCATTCTGAAAACTCCGATACCGACCACCGCCGCAGCGCATACCGACAGTGCTGCCACACCGCTTCTTTTCAGTATGAGCGCACGTCTTCTGTCCCTTGCGATCAGTTCGTCCCGACGCCTCAGTACGGTCTGAGTAACTTCGTCATAATCCCGCATACGTTATTCCCTCCTTTTCCAGCTCTGACCTCAGAGCTTTTTTAGCCTGATACAGCAGATTCGTTATCTGCCGGTTATTCTTGTGCATTATCTGCGCAGTTTCTGAATTTGAAAAGCCCTCGATGTATATGAGACATATCACCTGTCGGTATTCGTCCTTCAGCTTCTGCATCAGCTTATGAATGATAGCCTTTGTTTCCTCCAGCAAGTAATCCTCCTCGACATTCTGCCCGGATGGTATATCATACATCCCCTCAGTTGAGACAGCCGACGCACGTTTTCTTTTCCTCAGATAGTCTATCGCCAGATTTCTCGCGATAGCGTAAAGCCATGTCCTGAAGGAGCTTTTGCCTGAGTATTTAGGTTTTTTGTACGCCAGTCTGAGGAAGGTCTCTTCCATGAGCTCTTCCGCATCAAAAAGATCATTGGTAAAACTATTGAGAAACAGGGTAAGGCCGTCCTTGTATTCTCGGACGAGATCACCCATAGCCGAGTCATCACCGGCAAGATAACGGCTGTAGCTACTTGAACCATTATCCATAGACAAGGCTCCTTTCCGGAAATTTTGCCTTTCAATATATTAGACGGAAGTTTTTTTCGATTATCTTAGTAAATTTTAAAAAAAGTTTTCAGTGGTCAGTGCTTAGTGCATAGCAGAGGCAGATATTATCCACCCATGCCTCATGTTACAGATGTACGGGACCACTGTAGGGAACGCCGCCCCCCCTTTTCGCGGTACAGTCTCGAAAACAGAACTTTCTCTCCGCGCATCTTGCTATTAAAACGCTTTTATGCTATAATATAAGCAACGAAACCAAAGGAGAGATGACCATGCACCACTGTGGCA
>Ga0255345_1005061_pt1 | contig 13805 bp, 11 predicted proteins | sample wastewater_treat_6_FD_192415 | JGI IMG/M metagenome (GOLD analysis project Ga0255345, IMG submission 192415) | Wastewater microbial communities from Lulu Island WWTP, Vancouver, Canada - plant20 | ecosystem: Engineered > WWTP > Wastewater > Unclassified | place: Canada: Vancouver, British... | reverse complement strand
AACATATTGCCTCAGTTTCCCAATGTTCGTAGTGCATAAGAAACATTAAAAATGGCGTCCTTGTGAAATACATCGATCTTGTAGGGGATGGCGTCCCCGACATCCCGTGAACGCTAAGTGTTCAAACACATTGCCAAATTTACTAATGTTCTTCCATATATGAAAATGTAGGGGATGGCTTCCCCGACATCCCGTGAACGCGAAGCGTTCAAACATATTGCCTCAGTTTACCAATGTTCGTAATACATAAGAAACATTAAGGATGGCGTCCTTATAAAGCACACCAACCATGTAGGGGATGGCGTCCCCGACATCCCATGAAAGCGAAACGTTCAAATAAATCATCCCAAATTTATCAATGTTCATCCATATATGAAAATGTAGGGGATGTCGTCCTTGCGAAGCACACCGATCTGTAGGGGATGGCGTCCCCGACATCCCGTGAACGCTAAGTGTTCAAACACGTTCCCAAATTTACCAATGTTCTTCCATATATGAAAATGTAGGGGATGTCGTCCTTGCAAAATACACCGACCATGTAGGAGATGGCGTCCTCAACATCCCGTGAACGCGAAGTGTTCAAATAAATCATCCCAGATTTATCAATGTTCATCCATATATGAAAATGTAGGGGATGGCGTCCCCTACAGGTGATTATGAAATGGATCTAAAGAACGAGATGCCAGCACCTCGTAACTTCGGTGTGCTACGAAGGACACCATCCCCCACAAAAATTTAATTGGTACTATTTAAGCGGGACGTCGAGGACGCCGTCCCCTACAGGTGATTATGAAATGGAACTAGGGAACGAGATGTACGCACCTCATAACCTCGGCGTGCTGCGCAAGGACGCCATACACTACAAAAATTCTATTGGTACTATTTAAGCGGGACGTCGAGGACGCCGTCCCCTACAGATGATCATGGAATGGATCTAAAGAACGAGATGTAAGCACCTCGTAACCTCGGTGTGCTACGAAAATTGTCGTCCCCCACAAAAATCCAATTGGTACTACTCAAGCGGGACGTCGAGGACGCCGTCCCCTACAGATGATCATGGAATGGATCTAAAGAACGGGACGTTCGCACCTCGTAACCTCGGCGCGCTACGAAGGACACCATCCCCCACAAAAATTCAATTGGTACTATTTATTAAGCGGGACGTCGAGGACGCCATCCCCTACAGGTGATCATGAAATGGATCTAAAGATCGTGATGTCAGCACCTCGTAACCTCGGTGTACTGCGCAAGGACACCATCCCCGCCAAAAATTCCCTCGCCCAGCGGGAGAGGGCAAGGGTGAGGGCAGAAAAATAGATATCTCATTTTGTTCAGAACGGGACGTTCGCACCTCGTAACCTCGGCGTGCTGCGCAAGGACGCCGTCCCCCACAGGTGACCATGAAATGGATCTAAAGATCGTGATGTCGCACTTCATAACCTCGGCGCGCTGCGTAAGGACACCATCCCCGCCAAAAATTCAATTGGTACTACTCAAGCGGGACGTCGAGGACGCCGTCCCCTACAGGTGATTATGAAATGGAACTATGGAACGAGATGCTAGCATCTCGTAACCTCGGTGTGCTATGAAAATTGTCGTCCCCCACAAAAATCCAATTGATACTACTCAAGCGGGATGTCGAGGACGCCATCCCCTACAGGTGATCATGAAATGAATCTAAAGATCGTGATGTCGCACATCATAACCTCGGCACGCTGCGTAAGGACGCCATCCCCGCCAAAAATTCAATTGGTACTACTCAAGCGGGACGTCGAGGACGCCGTCCCCTACATAGTCGGCGCGCTGCGTAGAACGCCGTCCCATACAAAAATTCCCTCGCTCAGCGGGAGAGGGCAAGGGTGAGGGCAGAAAAATAGATATCTCATTTTGTTCAGAACGGGACGTTCGCACTTCATAACCTCGGTGTGCTGCGCAAGGACACCATCCCCCACAAAAATTCAATTGGTACTATTTAAGCGGGACGTCGAGGACGCCATCCCCTACATGGTCGGTGTATTTTACAAGGACGCCATCCCCTACATGGTCGGTGTATTTTGCAAGGACGCCATCCCCCATAAAAATTGGCAAATATGAACTTGTTTTAATTAAAGAATTCACTGGCATTTTTCATGCCTGTTGCGCTTATTGGCACCAATCTTGCAACATTATCGGTATGATTTATCGGGATAAAGTTCAAACCATGCAAGGAAATTTTATCGCAAACTCAAACAGATTCAGCCACTTGGGCTTCCATTACTATAATGATATCGATCATTACGATGAAGCCAGTCTGGACTTCTGGTTGCCGAAATTAAAGGCTGCCGGTACGCGTTGGATTGTCCTCTTCATTCCGGAAAGAGCGGAGATTCCTGAAATTTTTCTGACACGCCTGATCAACGCCGGAATCGAACCGATCATTCATCTGCAACTATCGCTTTCCAACCCTCCTAACCCGGAACTGTTCCGCCAACGTACGGCTTATTACCAACATTGCGGCGTCCATCTGATCCATTTTTTCAGCCGGCCGAACATGAAAAGTTCTTGGAGCGTTAACGATTGGCAGCGTCCCAATTTGGTGGAACATTTCATCACCGTTTTTTGCGGTTTGGCAGAAATTTGCATCGCCAACAAAATCATTCCCGTTTTCCCGGTCCTGACCCCAGGGGGAGATTATTGGGATATTCCTTTTTTGAAAGAATCGCTGCGGATTCTGCGGGATCATTACGCGCAGAGTATTTTACCGAATATGGTTTTTTCGGCTGATGCCGGATTCCAGGAACACAGCATCGATTGGGGAAAGGGCGGACCGGCCGCTTATCCTTCCGCGGGAGTTTATTCGGAGAACAATCCAGATCATCGCGGGTTCCATATTTATGAATGGTATCAGGCGATCATTCGGGATATCCTAAAGAAAACCTATCCGATGGTTCTCTTCCAAGCGGGTCAATGGTCTTTAAAAACGGGACCGTTTGATATTTCTTCGGCGGAATCCCGACGTCAATTTTTCCGGGCTTTAACGCTGGTGCAGCAATCCGTACAAAATCATTCCGCGGAAGATGAACTTCCGTCGTATATTGTTTGCTGCAATTTTTATAAATTGCCTACTGATTATGTTCTAAGCGGGAAAGCCGAAAAAGATGAAAAGAAAAAATCCGCTTTTTTCAAAACAGGGAAGGCAACCGTTCCGAACCGTGACCGGATTCCCGAAGGAAAGACAATCAGTCCCACCACCATCAATTTGGCAATCCGAATCCTGAATTCGATTTTTCCGATCATCCTGTCGGCTCTCAGCCCTGATTTACAACAATTGATAATAAAGATGATCGCAAAATTCAAATCCGTCTTCTCCGCTCTGTTTCCAAACGGCGAAAATCAATCGGGTTATTTTCTGATTCCCGACGTAATCGAATTATTGAGCGAAGATCAGCGACAATTGATTCAACAATATCTTCAGACGACCAACTGCAAGGCGGGAAGGAATCTCAATGAAGCTTTGACTTCCAAAAAAGTGATTCTGGTGAACGACAAGACGCTTTATCCGCAGAATATTATCAAACAATTACAAAGTAACAACTGTCAAGTCCGGACATTATCCGTATCAAAACGTTGAGAATAGCGAGGAATTCCAATGAACAATCAAACAAATAATACAAATAATGAAATTGTATACAACAAACCGGTCATCAAAGTGATCGGCATCGGAGGAGGCGGGGGCAATGCCGTCAGTCGGATGATGGATAAAGATATTTCAGGGGTAGAATTCATCGCTGCCAATACCGATGTTCAGGCGCTGAAAATGAATAAGGCACCGAAGAAGATCCTGTTGGGTCCTAATACTTCTCACGGTATGGGAGCCGGTGGGAACCCGGAAAACGGTGAAAAGGCCGCCCTCGAAAGCGAAGCGGAAATTCGGCAAGCACTCGCCGGCGCGGATATTGTTTTCCTGACCGCTGGTATGGGCGGCGGAACCGGATCCGGCGCGATTAGTGTTGTTGCCAAAATTGCGCGAGAAATCGGCGCGGTGACCATCTCGGTTGTAAATACACCCTTTTCGTTTGAATCGGGCAGAAGAATTGCCAACGCCCGCAACAGTCTCATGAAATTAGCGGCTTATTCGGATACTTTAATCGCTATCCCCAATGACCAACTTTTGAAAATAGTTCCCAAGAACCTTTCGCTCAAAGAATCTTTTGAAATCGCCGATGATGTCTTGCGCCAGGGAGTGTTGGGACTCAGCCAATTGCTGACCAGCACCGGTGAAATTAATGTAGACTTTTCCCATATTAAGAATATGTTGCTGAACGGCGGCGGTTCGCTGCTGTCGATCGGCTACGGCAAAGGGGAAGACAAAGTATCGAAAGCCATTTACCAAGCTTTGAACCACCCGTTGCTGGAGAATTTATCCATTGAAAACGCGACCGGCTTAATCGTCAATTTCACTGGCAATGAAGATCTGTCCTTCAGCGAAGTGGTAGAGGGCTTGACGAGCTTACAAAAATTAACAAACGACCGCGCGGATATTATCCCAGGCCAGATCGTCGATAATACGATGGGAGATGAGGTGGAGGTGATTCTGATCGTGACCGGAATCGCCTCAATCCCTTTAGAATCGTTGAGCACCCAAGCCAAAATTCCGATCAAAAAACCCGAAACGAAGCCTGAACCGGAAACCGTGTTGTTCCATTTCACACCAACCGAGGTTGAAAAGCGCACGGATGAGGAAGAGACAAAAATGCAGCCCGAATTTTCTTTTCATGGACAAGGGATCGCGGATATAAAACAATCGGAAACTCAGAAAAAGACCGATTCGGGAAAAATCAATATTTCACCTATCGGGGATGCTACCTTCGATACTTTGATGAGTCCGTTGGGACTCAGCGGAATCGATCCGTCTTCCGTAACCTTCATCAAGGATAATGATGAAGGCGATTCCAAAACGGATCTTGATATTCCGACCTTTATCCGTCGGAAAATGTAAAGCGGAATGGATGTGCCGTACCATCATCGGAAAGAGGAAAATAATGGATCATCTGCCGAACAATGCTCTTGCCAAAATATGCCGCACAATTTATCGGGACTATCCAGAATATCAGGACTCTTCGCCGAAGGTGACAAAACAAGGCGATGAGAATTTTTTATTGATTTTTGAAAAAAAAATGAAAACCGAAGACGGGAATACCCTGAAACTCACTTTACGTGTACTTACGGATTCGAGCGGAAAGATCCTGAAAATCTCCGGCTCAAAATAAAGCGGGAAATCATATAAAAAAGTTCCGAATAATTCATGATCCGGAACTTTTTTTATCATTACCTCATTCGTCTGATTTTGCGCTTATTTCATTTTGCCCCATCACATGAATAAATTCTTCAACGCGATGTTTTATCTCATCGCGCAGCCAACGGACCTGTTCCGTCTTTTCTTCTTCGGATCCCTGAAATGCAGTCGGATCCGGAAAACTCCAATGAAGATTTAAGCCGGACGATGGGAATACCGGACACTTTTCACTGTTTGCTTGATCACAAACCGTGACCACTACGTCATACTGACGTCCTTCCTGAAAATATTTAAAAACCGAAGCGGTCTTTTTTCCGGAAATATCAATTCCGTCTTCTTTCAATACTTTTATAACAAGAGGATAAATCGATGTCGGCTCCAAGCCGGCACTTTCTGCTAAAAAATTCCCCTGCCCCAGTTGATTGAGGTATGCCTCAGCGATTTGACTTCTTGCGCTGTTATGAACACAAACAAATAAAACCCGCATCATAATTTCAATTCCTTTGTTGTAACGACATCACAGTGAATTATAGAATCAATCCCCGACCGCTCCGTAAATTAATTGCAAGATTACAGTAAAACTTCCGTAAAAAAGCATTCCTCCAAAGCGGAAAAAAGGATAGAAAACATAGATTGCTACAAGTACGAATCATGATTATAATAATTGTGATTCGTATTTATTTGGCTGTTTTCTCACGGAGGGAACCTTGTCTATTGACCGCAAGACCGAACTTGAATTATTGGAACAATGTTATCGATCCGATCAGGCAGAGCTTTTCGTTTTGTACGGTCGCCGCCGTGTCGGGAAAACGGAATTGCTGCGTGCATTTTGCGTAGACAAACCGCACATCTTTTTTATCGCCACATTAAGCAGTGATTCAGAGCAATTAGCCACATTCTCTCAACAGGTATATGGTTTTACCCACTCGGATGTTCCCGCAGGATTCACATTCCCTTCCTGGGAAGCGGCATTGCATGCTTTGAACGAATTCCCCATGCAACCCAAGCCGATTATCGTTCTGGACGAATTCACTTATTTGATCAGCGGAAACAAAGCCATTCCATCCATTCTGCAAAAAGTATGGGACGAAACGCTTAAAAACACACCAATCATGATGGTATTATGTGGTTCATACATCGGCATGATGGAAAAAGAAGTACTCGGCTATCAGGCTCCTCTGTATGGACGGAGAACAGCAAGCTTCCTCCTCCAGCCTATGGACCTGCCTTCCTCTGCGCTGTTTTTTCCGGGCTATTCTGCCGAAGAAAAATTCATCACCTGGGCAGTCGTAGGCGGCATGCCGTTTTATCTGCGCACGTTCCGGGACAACCAGGATGTTTTTTCCAATATCCGGCAGCATATTTTAGATCCGCAAAGAGGCACGTTATTCAATGAACCGCGTTTACTTCTCATGGAAGAATTAAGAGAGCCGCGCAATTATTTTTCCATTTTGAGTGCGATCGCGCAAGGCCGAACACATTTGAACGAGATCGCACAAGGCGCAGGAATCGGGGATGTAACCACTGTTGCTCGCTATCTGGGTATTCTACAGCAAATGAGGTTAATTACCCGGCGTGTACCGGCAACCGAAACACAACCGCAAAAAAGCAAAAAGGGGATTTATCAAATTGACGACCATTTCCTGCGTTTCTGGTTTCGTTATGTTCATCCCAATCAAAGCAGTCTTGATCTGGGATTGGCAGATGCGATTCTCCGACAGCGGATCAAACCGGACTTAGATCATTTTGTTGCCAATGCTTTTGAGGAAGCGGCGATTACGTTCACGGGACATTTGGCACAAGCAGGCGAATTGGGCTTTATCCCTGAACGAATTGGGGGCTGGTGGAATCGAGATGCAGAGATTGATGTTCTTGCGATCAACCTTACCGAGAAGATCGCTCTCTTGGGCGAGTGTAAATGGACAATTCATCCGGTTGGCAGCGGGGTTTTGGAAGATCTCAAGCAAAAAGCTGAAATTCTAATGAAAGATCATGAAATTAAACAAGTTCGATACGCTATTTTTGCGCGTAACGGTTTTACCGCTGATCTCGTGGAAAAATCCGAGAGTGAGGGGAACTACCTGTTTACAGTTGATACCCTTGTAAACCCAATTTAGCCTGAAATTCTTGATATCCCCTATAAATAAGCCGATTCCTTTATGATACTCAAGAAAACTCGAGACGAAAATACAGTAAAGCTCTCGTAAAAAGAAATCCCCGCTTTCGGGGATTTCTTCGAACATGTTTATTTTATATAGAAGTCAGAGAAAAATCAGGCATCCAGGTCGGCATCTGCCGCATCATCCGGCAATTGATCATCGCTTTCATCCACGGAATCGACTTCGCTATCCTCCATAATTTCTTCCGTTTCATCTTCGTCTGTTTCTTCATCAGCGTTTTCGATATCTTCCGTTTCCGGCTCCAAATCGGTGCTCTCGGGAAGCGTTTCGACCGGGATATCATCCGGAGAATTACTGGTAACCGCGGCAACGGTATCCCCTTCTGCCAACCGAATCAGACGAACTCCGCGGGCGGTTCGACCGTTTACCGGAATCGAATCGCCTTTCAGACGGACGACATGTCCCGAAGACGTAATAAAAGTAACATCATCATTCTCATGCAGAACGATCGCGGAAATCACCTTGCCGGTCACATCCAGCGTACGTTTATTGGTAATCATCACACCGCCGGTCGCCCGACCATGGCGAGGGATATTTCGCACCGGCGTCCGTTTGCCGATCCCTTTTTCGCCAACAACCAATAAATAATCATCCTCTTTTGCCACATCGACACATGCCAAACGATCATCCGCTGCGATACGCATACCCCGCACACCCCTGGCTTGCCTGCCCATCGAACGGACACTTTTTTCCGGGAAACGTAACCCTTTACCTTTTTCGGTTGCTAGAATCACATCGCATTTCCCGTCGGTCCGTAATACCCATTTCAATTCATCGTCATCGTCCAGGCTGATCGCAATAATGCCGTTAGTGCGGACATTGGCGTAATCGGAGAGCGCATTTCGTTTGATCTTCCCGTTGGCTGTCACCATGACAAGATAAGCGTCCGGAGAAAAATCGGAAACCGCGATTAATTCCGTAACCTTTTCCTCGCCTTCCAAATTGATAATATTGACAACGGGCGTACCTTTATCGGTGCGGCCGCATTCCATAATCCGATAAACCTTTTCGGAATAGACTCGGCCTTTATTGGTGAAGAACAGCATCGTATCCAATGTGTTCGCAAAAACGAGCTTTGATAATTCGTCCTCTTCTTTTAGGCCGTGCCCCGCAACACCCAACGCACCCCGATTATAGGTGCGATAAACATCCGCATTCACACGTTTGATATAGCCGTGATCGGTCAGCGTAACAAAGACGGAGCGATCTTCCACCAAGTCGCTCTCCGAAAGATTCTCGATCGCATCGACTTCAATTGTTGTCCGCCGATCGTCACCGTATTTTTTGGCGATCTCGTCCGTCTCTTTTTCGACAACGTCTAATTGGAGTTTCGGGCTGGCTAACAACTCCTCCAAGGAAGCGATTTTCACCGAAATCTCTCTTTTTTCATCTTCGATTTTTTGGCGTTCCAATGCGGAGAGGCGACGCAGTTGCATATCCAAAATCGCCTGCGCCTGAATTTCCGTAAGACGAAATCTTTCGATCAAACCCGATTTGGCGGTTTCGGCATCTTTCGAACTCCGAATCAGTGCGATCACTTCATCCAAATTAGCTAAAGCGATCAACAAACCGTCTAAAATATGCTCGCGTTCCTTCGCTTTGCGCAATTCATACTGGGAACGTCTTTGAATAATCACCAGACGATGCTCGATAAAAATACAAAGCGCCTTTTTTAAGGACAGGGTACGCGGTTGATTATCCACCAACGCCAGCATCTGAACACCGAATGTGGACTGCAACGGTGAATGCTTATAGAGCAGATTCAGAACCTGTTTGGGCTGTCCGTTCTTTTTCAGTTCCAACACAATACGCATCCCGCTGCGATCCGATTCGTCTCGCATGTCATGAACGGCGTCGATTTTTCCGCTTCGTACCAGTTCCGCGATTCGTTCGATTAAGGTCGTTTTATTAATTTGGTAAGGAATTTCCGTAATGACAATGTCATATCTTCCCGGACGGTTCTCTTCCACATGCGTCCGTCCGCGGACGACAATTCTTCCGCGACCGGTCGAATAAGCTTGGGTGATACCCTCGCGACCGATGATGATCCCGCCGGTCGGAAAATCCGGTCCCTGAACATGACGCATCAATTCTTCGACGGTGATATTATCCACGTCATCGTAATTCTCAATCAAATATTTGATCGCATCGGATATTTCCCGTAAATTATGCGGCGGGATATTCGTCGCCATCCCGACCGCGATGCCGGAAGATCCGTTCAGCAACAAATTGGGAATTTTCGAAGGTAAAACGAGCGGTTCCCGTAACGTCCCATCGAAGTTATCGGTAAAATCGACGGTATCTTTATCGATATCCGCCAACAATTCGTCGGTGATCGGTGCAATTCTGGCTTCGGTATAACGCATAGCTGCCGGTGAATCGCCGTCGATGGATCCGAAATTTCCCTGCCCGTCCACCAACGGGTAACGCATTGAGAAATCTTGTGACATACGAGCCATCGCGTCATAAATGGATTGATCGCCGTGGGGATGATACTTCCCCAGAACCTCTCCTACAATACGGGCTGATTTTTTATGTGGACCATTGGAACGAATGCCCATATCCTGCATCGCGAATAGAATTCTTCGATGGACAGGTTTCAAGCCATCCCGGGCATCCGGTAATGCACGCGACACAATTACACTCATCGCATAATCGAGATATGCCATGCGCATTTGTTCATCGATATCAACTATATTGACTTCATCCGTTCCCATTTTTATTCGCTCTTTTCTCGTAACATATCCGATTAATTATACCATCCGAAGACCGCGCCTTCACCCCAGAGCGGCTGCGGCGGTGACGGAAAACAAAGCCGGCGGATTGCCGCCCGGGTCTTTGACACTTAATTGGAAACATTAAAAAGAAAACGAAGAAAAAGTCCTCGTAAAAAGGGCTTATTTCGTTCATAGAAAGTCAAATTATCCCCTTGTTCTATTGCGTACTTTATAGTACTATGGTATAATTTCCTCATATTTTGGGAGGGAATACTCATGAGATTGAAAATCACCAAATCAAAAAACGCTTCATCCCTTTATGTGATCAAATCCACCTATAAAGACGGGAAAAACTCCTCAAAAATTGTTGAGAAATTGGGCACATACGCATAACTGAGGGAACGGCTTGGCGGCCAAGATCCCATCGAATGGGCGAAAGCATATATTGCCCAATTGAATGAAAAGGAGAAAGAGGATCACGCCAAAGTGATGGTTCAATTGTCATTGATCGGACTAGACTTTACCAAAGGTAGTCGCTCGGTGGTTACCACTCATAGTCGCAGGGTATATACCACTTATGATCGCCCGGTGTTTACCATCTTTCATTTAGGTAAAAAATACTATGAGAAAATCTCTTCCAAGGAAAGAATGGGAGAGGAACAGACAAAATGGAGCGGATACATATGAACATCTATAAAGAAATTATTTACCGGGTTCGGGCTGGAGAAAGTGAGCGAGGGATAACGCGAGATCTGGGGATAAGCCGACCGACGGTTCACAAGTACAAAATCAGGGCAAGGCAAGCAGGATACCTGGATCCAGAGCGAGAACTGCCGGGGAGTGAAGAACTGGCGGAAAATATGGGGCCTACGCCGAAACCACCCAATATACCGAGCAGCCTAGAGAACTATCGAGAAATTGTTCGGAAATACATGGATCAGGGATTAGAGATGACCGTGATCTGCCAAAGACTACGAGAGAACCATGGATACGGGGGGAGTTATTCTTCTGTACGGCGGTTTGTCCATCAAATGAAACCCAGGGAGCCAGAAACTTATATACGGATGAACAGTGAACCGGGAGAAGAAGTGCAAGTAGATTTTGGATCGATCGGACCCATATTTGATCCCAAAAGCGGGAGGATGAGAGACGGGTACGTTTTTGTGGCTACCCTGGGGTACAGCCGTCATCAATATGCGGAGATCGTATTGGATCAAAAGGCGAGTACGTGGATCCAACTTCACCAGCGAGCTTTTGCCTTCTTCGGAGGAGTTCCCCGGAAGGTCGTGCTAGATAACTTGAAGGCAGCCGTAGTCAAAGCCATGGTGATAGACCCGGTAATTGGAGAAGCCTATCGAAAATTAGCCCAACACTATCATTTCCTGATCAGTCCGAATCGCCCGGCAACCCCACGCCACAAGGGGAAGGTGGAAAATGGGGTTAAGTATGTGAAGCGTAATTTCTTTGCCGGACAGCAATTTGTAGATCTTGAAAGTGCCAACAGCCGCCTAAGAGCCTGGGTAATGGAAATGGCCGGGGTGAGGGACCATGGCACCACCCATCAAGCACCTTTGAAACTCTTTCGTGAGATTGAACAGGCAGCACTTCAAGAATTGCCTGGAGAGAAGTTTGACCTATGCGAGATCCGGATGGCAAAGGTTCACAGCGACTGCCATATTGTGGTAGACGGCAGCTTTTATTCCGTTCCCTACCCATTCGTGCAAAAAGAAGTGGAAGTCCATGTGCATGACCGGGTGATTGAGGTTTACTTTTACCAAGATTTAATCCGAACACACGTGAAAGCCAGCCGGACAGGTCAATGGCAGACGAAGATGGAAGATTATCCCCCCTACAAAACCCAATACATATTGAAAACTCCTCAATATTGCCTCAAAACCGCAGCTCAGATTGGGAAGAATACCCAAGAAGTGGTTCAACATTTATTGGGAGACCGTCCTCTGGATCGTTTACGTTCTGTTCAGGCAATTCTGGCTTTGGCAGATCGTGTGGGAGAAACCCGTTTGGAAGCTGCCTGTGCGCGGGCTTTATATTTTGGAGATCCTCATTACCGGCGGATCAAGGAGATCCTCAATGCCGCCCTAGATCGAGAACCGCTTCCTGACCAACTCTCCGCTCTACCAAACCCTACTTCTTATACTTTTTCACGGACTCCTCAGGAGTTCTTTGGGCAGAACCAGGAGAAAGTGCGATGATTTCCACTCACCCTTTGCTTCCAAAACTGAAACAATTGAAGCTTTCCGGAATGCTCAACACCTTGGAATTACGTGCGGAACAGGCTTCACTGGAGCAGCTTTCACCCCTGGAATTCTTTGCCTTACTCCTGGATGATGAACTGGAAAGACGTGAACAAAATCGGTTAGCATATCATCTGGGAATTTCAGGCTGCAGTCCTTCGAAAACCCTTTCCCAATATGATTTTTCTGCTGTTTCCGGCGTGAACCGTTCTTTTATCACCGACCTGGCCACTTGTGCCTTCATCCCGCGCCATGAAAATGTCCTGTTCTGCGGCCCGACAGGTGTCGGAAAATCCCACCTAGCCAACGCCCTGGGAGTAGAAGCTCTCAAACATAACTTCCGGGTTCTTTCGAAATCTACTTACCGCCTGTTAGCCGATTTGAATGCTGCGCGCGCTTCCGGTTCCTACCACCGAATCCTCGCATCCATCCTTCGCTGTGACCTGTTGATTCTGGATGACTTTGGGCTGCAATCGATCCCGCTCGTTTCCATCCAGGACCTTTATGAAATTATCTGCGATCGGTATGAAACCGGCTCAATCATTGTGACCTCGAATTTAGCTTTCGAGGAATGGGCTGAAATCTTTCAGAATGATCTGCTTTCCTCCGCTGCTCTCGACCGCCTGACCCACTATGCCCATTCTCTAATTATCCAGGGGGAAAGCTATCGCCAGATTTCTCGCAGAAAGGAGGCAATCAAAAACGCTAAATTATAAATTTGTGTCGCCTAGTGGTAATCATCCACCCGATCATGAGTGGTAAACATAACCCGACTATGACTGGTAAACTTCGACCGGTTATTGACAACGGTTATTATGGGATTCAAACCTCAGATCACAGCCTGTCTTATGAACAGGTTCTCGACATCTATAGCGGTTTATGGAAGATTGAGGAAAGCTTCCGAGTTTTGAAGACGGATCTCGAGACGCGACTGTTTTTTGTGAAGAAACCCGCCAGTGTCCAAGGTCATTTCGTCATCTGTTATCTCGCATAGGTCATTCAGCGGTATCTGGAATACTTGCTCAGTGAGAGAAGATTATTTGTTTCCACCGAAAAGATTCAGGATGCCCTTCGTTCAGCGAACGTGACCACATTTCCCGACTTGGGGAAAAACGAAAGGTTGTTTAAATCAAGAATCAATCCAATGAGGATTTCTCGTCCATCCTCAAAGCTTTGTCCATTCCGGAAATCCCGATTTTCGGAACGATCGGAGACATCATGCGCTGGTAGATAACCTTTTCCCGAATGAAATGGAAATTCCGGTGATATCGCACACTCATTCCGGAGCATTGCGCACAGTCAGAAGAGGGAAAACACTGGTTGGAATTATTGTACATCAGGTGTGCGATATAGTCCGGAATCCTCTCAGTTTTCTTTG
>Ga0255345_1005057_pt1 | contig 13811 bp, 14 predicted proteins | sample wastewater_treat_6_FD_192415 | JGI IMG/M metagenome (GOLD analysis project Ga0255345, IMG submission 192415) | Wastewater microbial communities from Lulu Island WWTP, Vancouver, Canada - plant20 | ecosystem: Engineered > WWTP > Wastewater > Unclassified | place: Canada: Vancouver, British... | reverse complement strand
AGAAAGACCAGCTAATTAAAGTCAAGAGTTTATAATAAAAATTTTGAGAAATTTTTTTAGGCTCCTGACGTTAATGAAACGCATGACAACAAGACCACCTAGGTGAGGTAGACATAAAATAGCTGGTCTAAAATAGCAAGTTGCTCTTTGAAAACTGAACATCAAGTACAGTACTATCAAGCTGCTGTATGCTTTGCTGCAAGCATTTGAGCGTGTTCCTGGGGGCTGCGTAACTGGTAAGGTTTCCTATCCCTTAGAACAGCAAAGATGATACAAACAAGCTTGCGCATAACAGCTCCCAAAGCTACTTTCTTAGGCTTACTCTGGCATTTTTGTTGGTAGAACTCCAGCAGCACAGGGTTGCAAGCTGTCTTATCCCGCTTGGTACGGATATTAGCAAGAGCAATTGTGAAAAGCACCCTGCGAAGCAGCCTTGAACCTCTCTTAGACATCTTGTTCCGTGTGCCGGTAAACTCTCCGGACTGCATGACAGAGGGGTCAACGCCGAAATAAGCAACCAGCTTGCCTGGCTTTTTAAAGGCTGAAAAGTCTCCAATCTCCGCAAGAATAGTAGCAGCAGAGAGAAGGCCTATACCTGGCAGGCTCTGCAAAAGTTCAAGCGTCAATGCCAGCATGGGCATATCCTTCGCCATATCTTCAGCAATCAGTAGACGAATGGACTTAAGGACTTTCTCCAGGCTTTCTTCCAAGGTTTTGATCATGGAGATATATACGCCCAGCATAATAACATTTGAGGCATTATGAATGCTCAGAGGTGCAAAATCTCTGGCCTTGGAGACCAGAAGCTCATACTTGGCAGTTGACCATTTGAGGCTTTTGCGGGATTTCTTCTGAATCAGTGAAATCAGCTTGTTCCTGTCAGCCTTAAGAATATGGGCAGGAGTAGGATACTCCTCCAGGACAGCCATAGCAGCCTTTGAAAATATATTGGAGAAGACATCCTTGAAGTTAAGCATGAGTTGGTCAACAATACCGGTAAGCCTGTTTTTGTAGGCGGTAAGCTCATCACTCAGTTTGTAGTACTGGCGACATAGGCTCCTTAGGCACTCAATATCCTCATTGGGGATGTTGGTTGACTTAAGTTCCTGAAATCTATAGAGTAGGGCAATTTTCCGGGCATCCACTTTATCATTTTTCACTTTTCTGATTCCAATATTTTTGATAGAATCAGTTTGGATGGGGTTTGTTACCGAAACCTCAAATCCAGCTTTACAAAGTGAATGGAAAAGGATTTTGTGATAGTGCCCGGTGGATTCCATGACTATGAAAGGCCTTGAAGCAAAATCTTTTTCCGTTTTATTAAGCAATTCAACGGCTCTTTCAACGTCGGTATTGGAATCATGGTGAATCTTCATGCGGGCAACCACTTCATTGGTAGGAGAAAGAATCGCCATTTCACTGAAGAACTTACCCACATCAATTCCTGCAATGGGTCTGAAATTCATTAAAATGCCTCCTTTTTAAGATTAATGGACTTAAAAGCCTCCATTCCTTCCCATGTAAGCAAACAACCTTGCATGTGACACGAGGAACCAGCCAAAGAGCTGGCCTCAACCAGCCAAATCATGTAGACTTACCGGAATGGATAAATACTCTTTCTTACGGGTAATCGGCCCGCTAAGGTCCGTCCCAGGAGGTGAAACACTCACCTTCCAAGTCCGGAAGATATTATACATGATTGTCAAGGTTCAGGCCAACAGTTGCTGGCAAAATGGCTAAGATGTGAAGCCGGATGATGTGCTTGATGTTTAGAAAAGAATGAAGTTTGAAGTGTTATGTTAACAATGAATTTTAATGGGTCGAACAGTGGCTTCGGTCACTGATTTAATACAATATTAATTGTACAAGGAGGTCATTTGAATGCAAACATTACCTGCAGGACGTGTTTTCGGCCTTGATACGCAAACTTTAATCAGTATAGGAATCCAATTATTAAATGCAATTATTCTGGCCCTCGCCCTGACTTTTATTTTATATAAACCGGTTAAAAGATTTTTGCAAAAGCGAACCGAAATGATACAAAAAAAGATTGATGATTCAGAAGCAGCCATGCAAAAAGCCAGGGAATTCAAGGCTGAGTATGAGGCAAAGCTAAAGGATATAGACAAGGAGCGGATGGAAATTTTAGAAGCTGCCAGACATAAGGCTTTGGAAGAAGGCAAGAAAATCATTGAGGAGGCTAAAGAGGAGGCAGATGCTATTAAAAAGCGCACATTGGAAAGTGTTACGGCAGAAAAAAAACGCCTCGAAGAAGAATCACGTCTTTATGTAATAGAACTAGCTTCTCTTATGGCCCAAAGATTTATAGCTTTAAACATGGATGAGGAAACTCAAAACAAAATATTTGAGGAATCATTAACCAAGCTGGAGGCCGCAAAATGGCAAAGCTAAGGAACAGTTACTCTGATGTGCTTCTGGAAATATCAGAAAAAAGAGGCACTTTGGAAAAGGACAAGGAGCAAGTGATGGTGGTAAGAGATACCCTGGAAAGTGATGAAGTGCAGTCTTTTCTTGCCAACCCCCATATTCCTGTTCCGGTAAAAGAGGAACTTTTCCAAAATGCTTTTTCTCATGAGCTTGCAGGGCATGTAAAGGGATTTTTGTCTTACATGGTTGGAAAAAAACGAGAAAAATTGATTATACCTGCCTTAACGGAATACATTGATTCCGCAAACAGGCGGTCCGGCAGGATAGAAGCTAAAGTTGTCTCAGCCAGGGCATTGACGAAAGAACAAATAGAATCCATTCGCAGGATATTGGCCAGACAAACAAGTTTGGAAATAATGATTGAAAACAAAGTTGATCCTGATGTTATAGGCGGCTTTTATATACTGATGGATGGGCATATTTTTGATTGTACCGTAAGGACCGAGCTGAACAGGATGAAAGAACGCTTGAAGAGAGGAATGCAATGATTGTTAATATAGATGAAATAAGCAAGTTCATAAAAAGCCAAATTAAAACTTACTCATATGAACCGGATTATTCTGAAGCCGGTACGGTCGTACAGGTGGGGGACGGCATAGCAAGAGTATACGGCTTATACGGCGCCATGAGCGGTGAACTTCTGGAATTTCCCAATGGGACCTACGGGATGGCCCTGAATCTGGACGAAGACAGCATAGGCGTTGTTATCATGGGGTCGGATGCAGGTATCAAGGAAGGGGACCCGGTAAAACTGACGGGGCGAATGGCAGAAGTCCCTGTAGGAGACAGTATGCTGGGACGGGTGGTAAATGCCTTGGGAGAACCCATTGACAACAAGGGTTCCATTATAGCAGATTCTTACCGTAAAATAGAGAATATTGCACCCAGCGTTATGATGCGCCGTGAAGTTAACAGGCCTTTGCAGACCGGTATTAAGGCAATTGATGCCTTGGTTCCCATAGGGAAAGGTCAGAGGGAACTTATCATTGGGGACAGGCAAACCGGAAAAACTGCAATTGCCATTGACACAATTATCAATCAAAAAGGCAAGGACGTTTACTGCGTCTACGTTGCCATCGGGCAAAAGGCATCAACCGTTGCCCGTATAATCAAAGTTTTGAATCTCACTGGGGCCATGGCTTATACTACTGTGGTTTTGGCCACAGCCAGCGATCCCGCCTCCTTGCAGTACATTGCTCCCTATGCCGGCTGCGCCATTGCGGAAGAATGGATGTACAGGGGCAAGGATGTATTGATTGTATATGATGATTTATCCAAGCATGCGGTTGCTTACAGGGCAATAAGCCTGCTTCTCAAGCGCCCGCCGGGAAGAGAAGCCTACCCGGGAGATGTTTTTTACCTGCATTCAAGATTGCTGGAGCGAGCAGCCTGCTTAAGCGATGAATACGGCGGTGGCACATTAACGGCCCTTCCCATTATAGAAACCCAGGAAGGGGACATATCTGCTTATATACCGACCAATGTAATTTCTATCACTGACGGTCAGATTTATTTGGAAGCAGATTTATTCAATGACGGCATACGGCCTGCCATCAATCCCGGTTATTCGGTTTCCCGTGTGGGAGGCTCGGCTCAAATTCCTGCCATGAAAAAGTTGGCGGGACCCCTTAGAATTGAATTTGCCCAGTACAAGGAACTGGCTGCCTTCTCCCAATTTGGTTCAGATTTGAACCAGGATACCATAGACAGATTAAATCATGGGGAGCGAATCATGGAAGTTCTCATACAACCCCAGTATAAACCCATGGCTGTGGAAGACCAGGTCTTGATGCTCTATGCTTTGAACAAGGGGCATTTAAAAGGCATTGAATTGAGCCGCATCCACAATTTCCAAAGAGACTTTATCCATTATGTGGACACTCATGCTGTTCATATCAAGGAGGAAATTGAAAAAACCGGCGACCTTTCTGACGAATTGGCCGAAAAAATAGAAGCTGTCATAGCAGAGGTAAAAGAACAGTACAATTACAGCTAAGGAGGCACCAATATGAGTTCCATGAAAGAAATCAAACAAAGAATAGAAAATGTCCGTTCTGTAGAACAATTAATCAAAGCCATGGATATGATTGCCTCAACCAAGCTGGTTAAAATAAGGTCACAACTGGAAGGTGTCCGTCCCATCTACCGTGAACTTAGACGGGTGGTAGAAGAAGTCGGCAGTTTGGAGGCTGCCGGGGAGCATCCCTATTATGGGGAGCGGGATGTGAAAAATTCCTTGTATATAGTATTTACAAGCGACAGGGGTTTAGCCGGCAGCTACAACGCAAATATTACGGCTAAAGCTTTGGAGCATATGAATCAAGGGAAAAATGAAAAAATTGTTGTCGTGGGCGCCAAGGGATATGAATTCTTCAAAAAGAAGGGGAAAAATATAGTGGAATCCGTAGTTGACGTGGTTGATTCCCAGGTCTATTACGGAAGCGAAAGTCTTGCCAAATGGCTGATAGACTACTATATGAAAGGCGAAGCCGATGAGGTTTTCATAGCTTATACTCACTTTATAAACGTGCTCAACTATATTCCTGTTGTAGAAAAATTGCTGCCTGCACCTATCAAGGAAGGGAAGGCAGATGAGGATAGAAAATATGAGCCGGACTTATACTCATTTATAGACCATATGATTCCCCTGTATCTGCATATGAAAATATTCAGGGCATATTCGGAATCCCATACCAGCGAACAGGCAGCCCGCATGGTCAATATGGATGCGGCAGGAAAGAATGCTTCTGATTTAATAGAAAAATTAACACATTTATATAACCGAAAACGTCAGACAAATATTACGGAAGAACTCAATGAAATCTTTGGAAGTGTAAATTTTGTGAATAATGGTGGTCTTCATGACAGTTGAAAACAAAGGAAAAATCATACAGATAATTGGATCGGTAATAGATATCAGGTTTGAAGGGGATTTACCATCCTTGTACAATGCAATTAAAGTGCCCTATAAGGGAGAGACCTTGGTTTTAGAGGTTATGCAGCACGTTGGGGACCATACGGTGCGCTGTATTTCCATGCATCCCACGGACGGATTGATACGAGGGATGGAAGCCATAGATACCGGTGCTCCCATAAGAGTACCCGTAGGCAGAGAAGTCTTGGGCCGGATGGTGAATGTATTGGGGGAACCAATCGATAACAAGCCACCTTTAAAAGCTACGGAATACTGGCCCATTCACAGGGAACCTCCCGGCCTCACTGACCAGGTTGCCCAGCCGGAAATATTGGAAACGGGGATAAAGGCAATCGACCTGCTTTGTCCTTTCTCAAAAGGAGGAAAGATTGGTCTCTTTGGGGGTGCGGGAGTTGGAAAAACCGTGCTTATAATGGAATTGATAAACAGCATCGCCAAGGAACACGGGGGCTATTCGGTCTTCGTAGGTGTAGGGGAACGTACTCGTGAAGGTAATGACCTTTACTATGATATGCTTAATTCAGGTGTTATGGATAAAACAGCCCTGATATTCGGCCAGATGAATGAGCCTCCGGGAGTAAGAATGAGGGTGGGCCTTACCGGCTTGACCATGGCTGAATATTTCAGAGACCGGGACGGACAGGATATTTTGTTATTCATAGATAATATTTTCCGTTTTGTACAGGCAGGTTCGGAAGTATCCGCCTTATTGGGACGTACCCCCAGTGCCGTTGGATATCAGCCGACTTTGGCAACTGAAATCGGTATGCTCCAGGAGAGGATTACATCTACCAAGTCAGGGTCAATAACTTCTGTCCAGGCAATTTACGTGCCTGCGGATGATTTTACGGACCCGGCGACAGCCACAACCTTTGCCCACCTGGATGCGGTAACGGTTCTATCCAGGGGAATTGTTGAGCAAGGAATTTACCCTGCTATAGACCCGCTGAACTCCTCATCCCGTATTTTGGAAGCAAGTATTGTTGGAGCTGAGCACTATCACGTAGCCCGTAACGTTCAGGCCATACTTCAGCGTTACAAAGACCTCCAGGATATTGTTGCCATACTTGGTATTGATGAGCTGTCTGATGAAGATAAGCAGACAGTTAACAGGGCCAGGAAGGTTCAGCGCTTTTTGTCGCAACCTTTCTATGTAGCCGAGAAATTTACATCTATACCGGGGCGTCATGTAACTATTGATGAGACGGTTCGTGGTTTCAGAGAAATTATTGAAGGAGTTCATGATGACATACCGGAAAGTTATTTCCTCAATGTAGGCTCTATCGATGAAGTAGTGGAAAGATTCAAGAAAGCACAGGGGTAAAAAATGTCGGAAAAACTGACTAATCAAAAAAAAGATAAAAAAATCACCATAAATATTACAACCCCTCGGGGACTTAAGTTTGTTGAAAAAGCAGACATGGTTGTCATGCGCTGCATTGACGGGGACCTGGGAGTGCTTTATGGTCATGCTCCCCTTTCTGCCATATTAGGCGATGGAATCCTTAGGATTTTTAATGACGGCTTCGTGAAGAAGCTTGCCTTGTTCGGAGGTGTGGCCGAGATAGGAAAAAACATTGTGAATATTTTCAGCACAATAGCCCAGAAGCCGGAAGAAATAGACTTAGAGCGGGCCGAAGCCGATCGTCAGGAATTGGAGGCATTATTCAGAGATAAGGCTGAAGAACACAAGATTCAATCTTCACTTGTCTTGCTGCACCGCGCCTTGGTTCGAATCGAAGTCAGCATGGATTTGGAAGATGTTAAATATTTTGAAGAAGAAAACGATAAAAGAGAATATTAAAATTCCGGGAATGATTCTATTCATTCCCGGAATTTTTTATTGAGGTTTTTATGATTCTTTATTATTAGCTATTAATAATGTCCCTGTAAGGTTAGGGACTTATTGTATATAAGTATAATTAATTTTTGATTGGTCAGCTTATTGTAAAATCGGTTCTTCCCACCATCCGAATGAAATGTCGCCTGAACCGTACAAAGTCGGTCTTTCGGGATTTGATAGAAGGATTAAAAAGGAACCTCCGGGAGCAAAAATAAATTTTCCTTCTTCCTCTGAATTTATAGTAGTACCTGCAAGACCGTACCTGCCGTAAGCTTTGATTCCTCCTCTTGGCAAACCGCTGACCATAATAGCATACTGAAGCTGGACTTGGGATTTGGGCTGGGGAACAATCGCCAGATTAGAAGGAGTAACGGATTGAGAAACTTGTATGAATCCGGGCGGTGTGGTGTTAAACCATATTTGCACGCTGTAGGGGGTAGAATAAATATCACTCACAGTCCATGCATTGACAAATAAGTTAACACCGGAATTCGGGGGATTATAGAGCCTTGCCCATGCGTGGGTAGCATTGCCGAATTCCAGGCCCGGTGCCGTACCGACAAAATACTTTCCTTCGATGGATTTCATTAAGCTTATGGGTATGTTTACACTGTAATCCGGTCTCGCTTGTTGTGGAATTTGGCTGAAAAATATATTGTTATAATTCATTGGATATTCAACCTTTCATATATGGTAATTCATTATATGATGCCTGTATTTGAAGGGTGTATTCAGCAAAAGAAACATTTATTAAAATAAACATTGACAAATGCCTGGAAGGATATTATCGTGGTTATACCATTTATTGGAATAAGGTATATTGGTATATAAGATACGGATTACGAGGTGGCTTAAAGTTTAAAGATGAAAAATATTATGATTATCGTTATTTCAAGGAGAAGGGATGGTTTGAATCGGACTATTACTATGAAACATCCCTGGGACCGATAAAAAAGCTTTCAGGCTATATGTTCGACTTTTTAGGTCAAAAAATAGGCAAAAGCGTATGAATGGTGGACACCTCAAGTGTACCTTTTTTTGATCTATTTATGCGGAACAATCATATATTAATATCGTCCATTAATATGAATGCAATCATTGAAACAAAAGATTTGGTTTTTACACTTATGCACTCATTGTATCTGTGTAAAACAAATAGACTGTATATATGAGCATGAGAGTAAAATCTCAAATGAGAATGTCCTCTATGATATATATTGATAATTAACAGTGGAGGTGTGAAATATGGCTTTGGATTTTCAAGTCAATTTACTGCCTGAAGAAGCTGAAAAAATAATTACTCATGAAATTGAAGAAAAAAGTATTACCGGAATGCTTATTGATAAATATGTGGTGAATGGTGATAATGGGAAAGTATGCATGGTTTCTGTATATGAAAAACATTATATGAGAGCCGATACAAGACTTACACTTACTGTAGTAATTGATAATATGGAAGGTGTAACCAGAGTACATTGCATAGCAGGCGGTGGCGGGGAAGCATTTTTCCGATTTGATTTTGGCGCATCAGAAAGTTTTGAATACAGTGTCGAAAAAATATTATCGCAATATAAAATTTAATTATGTTAAAAAAAATAAAGATACACCAAATCATTTTCAGGGACGGTTCTTTTTGTTCAAGTATTCTTTTTAAGAAAGCCTTTACAAATTCTCTGTCTGGGTTTAAAGATGCTGCCTCAACAAGGTAACAATTCTATTATAATATAGTCCATTTATGTGTTATAATTAATGCAATCAAGGAAGCAAAGACTGGGGGTATTTGCCCCAATGCATTCATTGTATCGGTGTGAAGCAAGCCGATTTAGGCAACAAAAAGAACCGTCCCCCAAAATTATAAGAGGTAAGTATGATAGAAATAGGCGTAAGCAATTTGACCAAAGCGTATGGAGCAGATATAATATTTGAAAATGTAACCTTTGATGTTAAAAGTAAAGATAGAATAGGATTATTGGGAAGAAACGGAACCGGCAAAACAACCTTGATGAAAATCATGGCCGGGTTAGAAGATTATCAGGCTGGCCAGGTAAGTAAACGAAAGGGCCTAACTATCGGATATTTGGAGCAGATACCAAACTATGAGGATGACAATACGGTTCTTGATGTATTAAATGAAGCATTCAGGGGATTAAATGAATTAAAGCTTCAAATGGAGGAGCTTGAAAAGTCCTTCGACAGCTTAAAAGGAGACGAGCTTAAAGCTGCCATTAATAAATACAGCTCTATTCATGATATATATGAATTATCAGGCGGTTATAGTATCAAGGAAAAGTTGAATCGAATTCTTTTCGGCCTTGAAATATCGGAAGATATGCAAAAAAGACGATTCAATCAGCTCAGCGGAGGTGAAAAAACCAGGGTTATTTTAGGAAAAATATTGCTGGAAGAACCGGAGCTTCTGCTGCTTGACGAGCCGTCAAACCATTTGGATATAAAATCTATAGAATGGCTGGAGGAATATTTAAGCTCCTACGATGGGACCATGGTTATAGTGTCCCATGACAGGTATTTTTTGGACAGGATTGTTAATAGAATAATAGAATTGGATTCTGACGGCGTAGATATATATATCGGAAATTATTCAAAATATGTTGCCGAAAAGGAATTAAGGTTTATTTTGGCAATGAAGGAATACGAAAACCAGCAGAGAAAAATTAAAAAGATGGAGGAACAAATCCAAAGATACCGCATATGGGGAGAAATGCGGGACAGTGATAAAATGTACAAAAGAGCCAAGGAATTGGAGAAAAGGCTCGAAAAAATCGATAGGATTAAGAAGCCTGTGGTAGATAAAAAATCAGCTGACTTCCGATTAAAAGGAATTGAAAGGACCGGGAATGAAGTAATAAAGGTAAGCAATATAAAGAAGTCCTTTGGTTCAAAAGAACTGTTCAAGGATGCAAGCTTCACCTTGTTTTATAAGGACAGCATGTGCATTCTGGGTGAAAACGGGACAGGAAAATCAACAATATTAAAGATTATCCTGAATGAAATAAGCCCGGATGAAGGAGAAGTCAAAATTGGTTCTAAAGTAAAGATAGGATATCTTCCCCAGGAAGTCAGCTTTGACAAGGAAGACATTTCAATCGTTGATTATTTTTCCTATCATTACGGAATATCTTTTGGAGAAGCCAGAAGAGAATTAGCAAAAATCTTATTTACCGGTGATGATGTATACAGGCATATTAACACCCTATCCGGCGGAGAAAAGTCAAGGCTGAAGATCGGAATGCTGATTTATGAAAAAGTAAACACCTTAATCCTTGATGAACCGACAAATCATCTGGACATTGAATCAAGGGAGGTTTTGGAGGAAAGCCTGATAAACTATGAAGGAAGCCTGCTTTTCGTGTCCCATGACAGATATTTTACGGATAAAATTGCAACCTGCATAGGAGAAATAGAAAACAGGAAATTTAAAATGTATGATTTTGATTATGAAGGCTACAAGCAGGAAAAACAAAGATTAAATGAAGCTTTGGCTGTAAAACCGGATGACAAAAAAGAAAGACACTTTTCTCAAAACAAAGAAGCGTTCTTAAGAGAAAAAGAATTGCAAAGAGCAAAAGAAAAACATAGAAGAGATATAGAAAAACTAGAGAACAAAATCTTAGAAACAGAGAACAAAATAATCGAGCTTGAAAAGCTCTTGAATACAAGCACAGATAATTGGGATTTAGATGATTATAATAATAAATATAATGAATATATCCGGTTAAAGGACAGTGTTGAGGATATGTATACGGAATTGGAGAAATTGCATGAAGAAGAACCTGTTTGATGAGGTGTTTTAATGAAGGTTGCGATAATAGGCTACAGCGGTTCCGGCAAGTCCACCCTGGCAGCCAAGATGGGGGATATATATAATTGCCCGGTTTTATATTTAGACAGGGTACATTTTAAAGATAACTGGATAGAACGGGATGATGAAACAGCTAAAGCCATTTTGAAGGATTTTATGGACAAAAATGACAGCTGGGTCATTGACGGCAATTATAATAGTCTTCTTAGGGGCCGAAGGCTGGAAGAAGCAGATATGATAGTTTTTATGAACTTTTCAAGGCTGACTTGTTTAAGGCAGGCAATAAAAAGATACAAAACCTATAAAGGTAAAACCCGGGAAAGCATGGCTGATAATTGTCCCGAAAAAATGGATATGGAGTTTATCAAATGGATTTTACTTGATGGAAGATCAAAAGAAAAGAAAGAAGAGTATGCTGAAACAATCCGTAAATATAATGAAAAAACTATCATATTAAGAAACAAGAAAGAAGTTGCTTCCTTTTTAGAAACACTTACTCAAAATAAATGAAGTATAAATATGTGCCTGGGAACAAAACCAATAGAATCAGCGTCTTAATGTAACAAGATTTGCCAAATACAACCTATAACTCTTTAAGAGAAATACCCATAGCTTATTATATTTTAGCTTTATTAATTGAAGATATAGGTTTTATTGTTTTTTCGTTATCAGGATATAAGGGTAAAGTAAATGTAAAGGGGGATATATAATGAAAAAAACCATATTATTGGTAGTTATGATTTTAACATTGACAATTATTATAGTTGGGTGTTGGACAGTAAAGGAGCCGCTAAACATATCAACTTCAGCTAATAATGAGCCGCCTGACATATCAGTATTTATTAACAACAGAGAGATAAAATACGTTTGTGCAAAGAATAAATGGGACGGTACTGCTTTTGACAGAGAGGATACTTTTGTTACAATATTGAAAGAGCAAATGGATATTCCCATTTTTGTTAACGGCAGTATAGCTGAAATAACATTTAAGGACAATCCTCCCGAAGAATTTAAAATAATGGATATTTTAATCAATGAGGAAGGCAGGCAGATTTATACGGACAGAGAAATAATTAATGTTCCGGTCGAATTAATTAATGGTAAATGCTCTTTTAAAATAGAAAAACATTTTGCATCACTTCTAAGCTCATATTATGAGCCTGAAAAGAAGGATATAAGAGGATTCAGAATGATTGCTTCCTGGGGCGAAAACGAATGTGAGTATGCCTTCATAATAAAAACATATGATAAGAACTGAAACCGGTTATCACAGGAGTAGAGGGAAATGAAGCTTAAGTTATTATCTATATTTTTAATTTTATATTTTTTACTCATTGGGTGTAATAAAGAAGATGCTAAATACCTTCTGGAATTTAACGAAATAAGCTACTTAAAAATAGAAAAATTGGATTCAGATAATATTGATAGAATGATAGAAGAAAAGATAATAGATGAAGAGCATAGCGCATTTATATATACGGGTTATGAAAACAGTGAATATGAAGGCGGAATTAATTATAAAGGCCAAGCTTATTATCTGGGTCAAGTTTCAATGGAGAATACCCCTGAGGGTATGATGGGAATTGAGGAAACGCAGGTATTCGGGAAAAAGGCTGTAAAGATTTATGGGATATTGGGGGCAAATTATGCCCAGGCATATTATTGGTTTCCAGGAGAAAAACCTGATGAATCAATTATACAGGTGGATGGAAATACCGGGGAAATTGACCTGGACAGGGATGATAAGAATGAAATCATTTCAACTTCAGGCACTATTCCCGGAACAAAAATATACATGTTGAAAGAAGGCAAGATACATGTTTGTAACATCAATGAATCAATCGGCGCAAAATCTGTAATATTGAAAGATAAAGACAAAAAGCTCTTTGAGGTGTATTTTGAGCCGGACAAACCGCAAAAATTTATATATTATGAAGATTTTTTCATAAAAAGGTAGACCCAAATTTCCCTTTTTTTTAATGAAAAATTAATAAATCCTTTCTTAAAATTAAGTTAATACTAATCATATATTAGCTGAATCATTGCATGATATATTTAGATTTCAATAACTTATAAAGAAAGGAGCATTTATATGGCTGACATTTTGATATTGACCGCATCTTTTGGAATGGGGCATAAAAGTGTTGCCAATGCCTTAAAAGAACAAATTGAAGCTGAATATAAACATGTGAAGGTGAGTATTGGGGATATATTGGAAATTGTAAATCCAAAAGTTAAAAAAATAAGTTCAAAGATATACTCTGAACTTACGGAAAGCTATCCTTCCATTTATAACAAGCTGTATGACGTAAAGGCAAAAAATAAGAACAACATTATAGATAACATGCTCAGCAGCTTGTATTACAAAAGGTTCTATGAATATATAAAAATTGAAAACCCAAAGGTTATAATCAGTACCTTTCCCTTGTGTTCATGCATCGTTGCCAAGGTAAAGGAAGAATATGAAGATGATGTTATTTTGATTACGGTTATAACCGATGTTGTAGACAGCTGGGAGTGGATTTATGAAGGAACCAATAAGTATTTGGTTCCCACCGAGGAGATAAAAAACAGGTTAATTGCCAAGGAAGTAAATGAGGATATTATACTTGTAACCGGTATACCTGTTAAAAAAGAATTTTTGGATAAGAATATAGATTTTTCCCCTAAGAAAAAAAACACCATACTTGTTGTCCTGAGCGGAATTGACAGTGTCTCAAGGAAACTCCTGAAAAAACTTGATGAGTACAAGGAATACAAGATAA
>Ga0255345_1005032_pt1 | contig 13864 bp, 14 predicted proteins | sample wastewater_treat_6_FD_192415 | JGI IMG/M metagenome (GOLD analysis project Ga0255345, IMG submission 192415) | Wastewater microbial communities from Lulu Island WWTP, Vancouver, Canada - plant20 | ecosystem: Engineered > WWTP > Wastewater > Unclassified | place: Canada: Vancouver, British... | reverse complement strand
TGGTGAAGTTTCAATCCACGCGCCCACGCGGGGCGCGACGGCGGGATACGTTGAGATCGGCCCCGTGGATAAGTTTCAATCCACGCGCCCACGCGGGGCGCGACCTCTATCGTCGCCTGCGGCTGTGATTTTATTAAATGTTTCAATCCACGCGCCCACGCGGGGCGCGACTCCTATCCTTCCGGTGCGGGGCGCGACCAGACCCAGTTTCAATCCACGCGCCCACGCGGGGCGCGACAATCAAGCACTTAACACACCACAGTGTTTTTCTGGTTTCAATCCACGCGCCCACGCGGGGCGCGACGCGACGACTACAACGCCCGGCTCGCAGAGATGAGTTTCAATCCACGCGCCCACGCGGGGCGCGACGAACCGGCAGAAAAGGAAATCATTAATGGAAACCGTTTCAATCCACGCGCCCACGCGGGGCGCGACTCATCCAGTTGGCCAGATTGGCTTCTGTGGTATTGTTTCAATCCACGCGCCCACGCGGGGCGCGACACGATTATTTTCATATCATCGCCCTCCGATTTAATGTTTCAATCCACGCGCCCACGCGGGGCGCGACGCCGGCGGCTTCCTGGCTGAGATGCCGGAGACCGGTTTCAATCCACGCGCCCACGCGGGGCGCGACGGGAAATCGGCGCAATAGCCAGCTGCACACACTCGTTTCAATCCACGCGCCCACGCGGGGCGCGACCGTTTGCCCCTCTTGTGGGCAAACCAATTATTACTGTTTCAATCCACGCGCCCACGCGGGGCGCGACGGGGCGGCGGGGACGATGGATTCCCGCTTGCGCGGGTTTCAATCCACGCGCCCACGCGGGGCGCGACACTACACTGGTGGTACTCTATCTATTATATGCAGTTTCAATCCACGCGCCCACGCGGGGCGCGACATGAATCGAAAATGGGATGCTGATTGTCGCATGTTTCAATCCACGCGCCCACGCGGGGCGCGACTCCTCTAGCTCCGTCTAGGCCACCGCACCGCCGGGGTTTCAATCCACGCGCCCACGCGGGGCGCGACGCGCCTGGTCGCGTCGTCCTGGCCGAGATGCCGGGTTTCAATCCACGCGCCCACGCGGGGCGCGACTGTTGGGCATCCGTGTCCGGCAAGTCAGAGGATTGTTTCAATCCACGCGCCCACGCGGGGCGCGACGCGGCGTCGAGCGCGGGTTGATGGATGTCAACGGGTTTCAATCCACGCGCCCACGCGGGGCGCGACGCGACGCGCCTCGATGACGGGCGCGCCGTCATCGAGTTTCAATCCACGCGCCCACGCGGGGCGCGACATCACCCACCTTATTGCTCTGTCCAGTTTTTGCCGTTTCAATCCACGCGCCCACGCGGGGCGCGACAAAAAGCCGGAAAAATTCATGTAGCCGTCAATGAGTTTCAATCCACGCGCCCACGCGGGGCGCGACTGTTTACTGCTAATAAATTACAAATATTGACTTTTATTCTGTTCTACCGCGAAACTTCACTTTTTCGGCTTTACAATATTAATTTTTCAAAGAGCCTTTTACAAATACTAAGTTATTTTAAAGGCATACAACCACCGCGAACCTAAAATAAAATACTGTCCGCTACAGGTTCGCGGAGGCTTTTAAACAATGAGTGGCCCTTCCTGATCAATAGTCTTTTTGGCGCCAATATGCTCTATTCTTCTGTGCCAATTGGAACCCAGAAAATAAAATCTAAGACTGTCTTCCTCAGGATCAATTTCCTTGATTAGCCTTTCCCTCAAGACGGCCCATTGTGCAGGATCAACGATACATTCGAAGACGGAATATTGCACACGCTGTCCATAATCCTGGCAGGCTTTGGCAACACGCCGCAAACGTCTCGGCCCCTTTTTATCCTGCATCGCCACGTCATAGCTAACCAAAACAAGCATAATGCAATTCCTATTTCCAAATAAACGGTGGATAGCCATCCAGATCGCCTCTCAGGCAACGCGCCAAGAGGAGGGACTGAACATGAAACAATATTCCAACCGATACTTTTTCATCCAGAAATGGATGCATGATTTCATCCTGCTTTCTTTCCTGATACGCGACCAGCAGCGTTTTTCTTGTTTCATCATTCATAATCACTGCGCCTGCTTCCGTTTTCTTAAAACCCTTCGCCTGAACCTGACGGAGATTAATGAGCGACAATGCCAGGCGATCCGCCAGAAACGGACGAAATTCTTCCATCATATCGAGTGCCAGACCGGGACGTCCCGGTCTGTCCCGATGCAGAAATCCCACAGCAGGATCCAATCCGACCGCTTCCAGCGCACTGCGGCAGTCATGCACCAACAGTGTATATAAAAATGACAACAGGCAATTTACATGATCCATCGGCGGACGACGGTTGCGCTCCTGAAAAGAAAAATCTTCTTTTTGCGCCACAATCAGATGATCAAAGACGTTGAAATAGGTATGCGCGGCATCGCCTTCCAGGCCTCTGACTTCATCCAGAGACTGATTCAATTCCAAAGAGCGAAGTGAACGGCCAAGATCGTCAATGCCCTTACGAACCAGCAATTCATTCATCTTTCCGGAATGATCGCGCAAAGCCCTTTGAAGAACGGTTCGGCAATTGACGATTTTCCCCATCACAAAAGACGTGGCCATTTTAGCTGAATATTGCTGATCATCAGCCAGTCTGTACTGTTCGCGACGAAGAAGAACATTGCCGGACACCGGCCCCTGCGCCCTCGCCAGGAAGCGGCCATTTTCCGTCAGAAAGCTAAGACCAACTCCATTTTCACCGCAAAAGCCCATTAGAAACGGGCTGCATGACACGTTGCCGAAACAGACAATTCCCCCAATGGTATGCACAGGGACGCGCAGGCGAACTTCCTGATTTATTTTGACCACTACAGTTTCACCCTCTTTGGAAAGGTAGGCCCCCTGTGTGGTTACAAATAAAGTATTTAGGTGCTTTTTCACTTCTTCTCCAGTCGCTTCTTTCTTTCCACCTGATCTAAATAATTTTCTTTTGAAACAACCATCCTTTTTGTCTCTTTCTCCAGATTCTCGCGGGCATGACCGGCAATCTTGCCGCCTTTTCGGGCAGCCGTTCGGTTTTCGTCAAAGCCCTGTGCATCCTTCGTTTTGGTGATTTCCGTCGTGGCGGCTTCGCCCAGCATGGAAAAGATGAGTTCCAAATCGTTCATGTGATCCCGCAGATTTTCACGTTCCAGTCCTTTCAATTCTTTGTATTCCGAAGGAGTCAACCCGAACGTGGCTTTGGATATTTCCGCGGTCAGGATGGCGTATTCTCTATCGCGTCCCACCTGGCGCTTTTTCCATTCGTCGGTGAGTTCTGCCCGGATGGTGATGCCGCGCATGCGCTTTTCAATCCAGTCGTCGGAATACCCTTTGGCACGGTAAAGGGCTTTGGTTCTTTTGGTGGCCAGCTCCGGATCTTCGATCTCTTGCACACGCTCATAACCGACTTTGGCGAGCCATCGTTTGAACGGCTCGGCTTTGGGGGACGGAATGGACTGGATGATACGGAAAACACCTTCCGTGTTGGCACAATCGGTCTCACGCTGTTTTCCGTCAGGGGCAGGAAGTTTCAACCCGTGACAAAATGTCACGACTTCACTTCCTTCTTCCCTTAACCTTTGTTTTAATTTTCGCCAGTAAGCACCGGAATCAGCGCTTTCAGTAAGAACGCTGCATACATCAGCAATAGAAAACCACCATTCGTTGTTGTGTAATATACGGCGAATGGATTTTTCCTGAAACACGACCATCCGAGATTCTTCAGGTTTTACCAAATCATTTTTTGTTCCCATCGATCCCCCTGTGAAGTTGAAAAGAATTTCTTTACAACTGCCTGACGTCTAATTGAATCTGTAAATAGTATTTAACAGTTACCTATCATCATTGCCCTGCAGTCGGTTACAATGCGTTACCGACTTTCTGCCTTCGATCTTCAACCGGTTGCATTTTGTAACCGAATGCCTTACTTCTTCCACGTCTTTTCACCTAAGAATCTTCCCTGCCCCTGGCGGGCGGGGGTTGAAGGGCGGGGGCATCCTTTTCATCCAGCATCCTTTTTAAATAACCTTCAACCGATCGCTTCTTCTGAATCGTTTTGGGCATACATTCGCCCATTAACGAACAACTTTCGCAGCGCTTGGAATACACGGGCTTTGGGGTCTTTCCCGATTCAATTAACTCCTGCGTCTTTTGCGCAGCCTCGGTTGTTTCGCGCCGGAGTGTTTCGTCAAAAACGACATCCAGACGCCGCCTGGTTTTGCCGTAGAAAAGCGCTCCCGCAGGAACGGTTAAACGTAGCATTTCTTCCAGGCACATTGCCTGCGCGCAAAGCTGAACCTTGTCACTATCATCCGGTTTGGGTTTGCCGCGTTTGTATTCCACGGGAAAGGCCTGCCAGGTTCCATCCGGCTGCCGGTGATATTCGATGACATCAGCCTTGCCGATTAATCCAAGCTGCAATGACCGCAGCGACACGCCGCGCTCAATGCGAACATCCCCGCGCGTTTCGCTGCCTTCTTCGTGCACGCGCTCATGCAAAATCCGGCCTTCGACAGTCAATCGATTTTCCGTCCAGATCTGCTCTATATAAATAAGTGCACACTGCCTTGGGCAAAAAGCATAATGTTGCAAAGCGGAAAGCTGGATGAAGTCATCGGGCTGAATCATTTCATTACCTAATTTATTACCTAATTTACGAGTTATTACCTAATTAAGCGCTTTACGCCATTTTGCAGAACGTCCCCGCCCAAGGCAATCCACCACGCCTTGGGCCTGCATATCTTTCAAGACGCGTCGGATCATATCCACGCTGACACCCGGAAGCTGTTTTTGAAGATCAGCCACACTGAAATCGCCGCGCTGGCCATTCACCGATGCTCTTACAAGACCGGTCTTCTCACCCCTGGGATGCGGCATGTCACCCAGCCTCTCCTCAAATTCTTTATAGGCGCTTCTGATGATGAAACACAGATAGTTGATATAGTGCCACGGATTATGCTTGCCTTCATGCCACCCCTGTGAACTGAGCCTTAGTGTTTCATAGTATCGCTCTTTGTTCTGTTCAATCAGACGTTCCAGACTGATGTACCGGCCCACTTCAATTCCAGCATGATAGCACTGGAGAAGAAGCAGTAGACGCGACACCCGACCGTTGCCATCGCGAAACGGATGGATGCACAAAAAATCAAGATTGTATGCGGCAAGGCTGATGATCGGGTGCAGTTCCGTCGCTTTAATAGCATCCTCCCATGCGGCATGGAGCTGCTGCATGGACTTGAGCGTTTGTTTTGCCGGAACTGTCTTAAATCGAACGCTGGCCGAACCATTTGCCCGCTTTTCTACGATGTCGCTGTCTTTATCCTTGTATTTGCCCGCATCCCATATTTCACCACGGGTAAGCGAGTGCAGTTTCCGGCAGGTCTCCTCCGTGACATGTAATTGGTGTCCCGCGCTATGAATGAGGTTCAGCGCTTCTCGGTATCCGCGCACCTCTTCCTCCGACCGGTCGCGCAAAAGCGATTTGCCGAAAATAATCGTGCCGATGCGCTTCTGCTCTACCTCGACCCCCTCGATGCGATTGGAGGAGACGGCGCTTTCAATCAGGGCGTGCTCCTTGAGCGAATTCAACCGCTGGGGCGATTGCTTTTTATAAAGCTCCTGCCTACCCTTGGATTCGCTGATATCGGCCAGATACCAAGACGTTGTCGCGGGAATGCTCTCCAAGCCTGCAATAAATTTTCTCAATGTTATCATTGGTTTAATATTACACCTTTTCTTATAAAGGCTCCACCCCGATGCCCGCCACGCGATGGGTTCGGGGTGGGCGCTTTGGAGGTGGTTATATTCTTATTTCCGCAGTTACACCCGCCGGGACTTTTGCGGAATCAAATTTAACTTCGTAATCGCTGAAATCTCTGGCTGGTTTATCGCTATTTTGAACCCGATTAATTGAGACAAGCTCAAAGAGCTTATGCGCCGGCACATTGCCTAGCTGTGAATCATGCTTGAATACAATCAGTTTTCTTGTCGCCATTTGCCCGCGCGCGGCGGAGTGGTCATGCTCAAACATATTGCACAACGCATCCCAGAAAAGATTCAGATCGTCTTCACCAAAACCTGTCTGACCAGCGAGCGGCGCGGATATAAAACCGTGGCAGCGATATAGAGCGTAAGGCAAGGTAAATTTTCGGCCCATCGTTCTGTTATCGCCGGATTGTTTTTCTGATTCTTCCGGCGTCGTAACGGCCATACGAGTAATGCTATGCTCCAGCGGCACAACTTGATCAACACTGCGTGAAAAGGTGATTTGAATAGGTCCGCGCACTTGGCCAGCGTTTTCGCCAGTCATCATGACCGCGCCAAATGTTCGCACATCATAATATTTACTACACATAAATTGCTTAGCAGCTTCAGTTTTTTTACCTTTTTCTTCAATTTTTTTAACTTCCTCATCCTTATGAGCTTCAGCAATTAAATTATTTAATATCGCTTTTTCTTTTATGAATATTTTATATTTGTCAGCTTCATTTTTAACTAACTGCACATAATTCCTCACTTTTCGTTTAATACAGACATCCGTGACTAGACCATTGCCTGTTTCGGGATCAATGCGGGGAAGGTTGCCGGCGTCGGGATCGCCGTTGGGGTTGCCGTCTTTTACGTCGAATAATAATACGAAGTCATAGCGGTTCTGGATTGCGTTCGTCATGATGTTTCCTCCTTTTGATATGTTTAATTATTGTTCTTATTTTCTTTAGTGATGAAAAAGTCCTGGCGCTGATGGTAGTAACCGACCGCGAAACGACCCTGATCCGGCAAAGACAATTGGGCAGGAAATTCACTAATGCCGGACATGATTTCTCCTATCAGCTTTTCAAAGTTAATGGCCCGACCGCGGTTTTCCAGCTTAGCGATATGATGGTTTTTAAGCTTCATCAGGAGCGCGAAGACCGCAACTGGCGTACTTGATGCTGCGCCGTAGAAACGGTCGCGGATAGTGGCGTTAAGCCCGGGATTTGCTTCTTCCTGTACTTTTTCCAGAACGGCAAACAAGCGCCCCAGTCTGTAACCTGTGTTGTTGTTAGTGATATCCAATGACATGCCAACCTCCTTTTGATTTGAATTGTAGTATCTGGCATCACGCGCCAGGACTGCCTTTATCAAAGCGGCGCGTGGATAGGTTATTTCTCTTTCTGCTCTGACTCTTCTAATCGCCGATGATAAAAGGGATTTTGGATAGGGAGTGCCTGCCAGAATCGCCCGCATCATGTCGCCTGCCAAATTGGGTTGTATGTTTTCCGATTTACCCTGAACTGCCGTTGAGACAAGCAGACGAAATAATGAAAGCGTTTCCGGCTGCTTAGGGCCATGAATAATTGTGCAATCATCAAAGTGTTGTTCAATGTGGTCAAGAATCTGCTGAACCGTGCCCTCATACCAGAAGCGCACAGCAATGCGCGCGGCATTTGGCGCAAGACCGAGAACATAAAATTTTGTTTGCGGGTCAAGCTCCGGTCTAGCGCCAATTTGCGGGGCGCGCAGTGCGGCAATCAGGGATTTGATGTCCTGTGTCTGGTCGTCTTTGGCCGGTTCTCCAAAAAAGTCCGCAAAAACGTTTTCCAGTTGGTGCTCTTTTTCGGCCCAGAAGACAGTTGTGGCATCGCCTGCCAGTAATTTCTGCTTTGATTCTTTTGCCAATAAATAACTTAATGCAGTCGAATAGGCAAATGATGCCTTTTTGCTGACAGGCGCATTATAACTTTGCTCTTTTCCATAAGAATCAAATCCCATATTGGTCTGAAAAGCGACGATTTTGGCGTTACTTCTTGCGCCAAGGATAGGTGTGCGTGGATTCAATCGGGCAATAACTGCTCGCTCGCCTGTAACTAAACAAATGCCTTCCTTATCCTGAAGGTCATTGGACTCATCTGCGTCTTCTTCGTTAGTTGACGCATCGCTGCACCATGATTGAATATCCTCATTTTCACAAACCAATCTGGTAGAGCCCTCAAGAATAAAACTCAGATTACAACCTTTGATTTTCCTGCAATCTTGCCATTCCTGACTGGCAAACACATCATCAAATGTTTCTTTAGCAAGAAAATTTTTCACGGCTTGAATTTCGATATTATTCGGATATGTGTTGGATATTAAAGCAATCGCCGTTTTGAAAGATTGATGCTGCTTTTTTGCCATCTGTATATCAGAATCGTTTTCTGATTTCGGCCAGCCCAAAACGTAACCATAATGATCCCATAGTATGTTGGCCATCTTCCAAGCATTTTTACCTGAACGTCCTTCTTTCTCTTTTGGTACAGTGAATTTTTTTGAAAATAGCTTTTTACCATCCTTTGTCCTTGTATCCTGGAGTGCAATAAATTGACCATTTTTGTCTATGACAATCAGAAAAGGAATTTCCTTGGACTCAAATCCCGGCGGCGGCAAATCATCCTTCTTTCTGTTATATAAAGTGTGTAGCGCCTGAAGTATCATGCCCGCACCTCCGCCGTTTTCAGATTTATTGAGCCATTGATGATTTGCGCCCGGAAGAAAGACGGGTGACAGGCATCGTTGCAGGTATGGATATGGCCGCCATTGTCCCCTGTTGCATCATGACACATGTCATAAAGCATCCAGCCCAGATCGCGCGTGTCCCTGACCGGTTCAGGCAGGGAAGACTCGTCGGGTATTAGCTCAAAATGGGCGGAGAATTCCCGGCAGCCCAGATAAGGCCGGTTAAAACACTGTCCTTTCTGAACACGGCGCGCAAACATCTCCTGAAATTTGTTGACATTGTCATCCGCGCCCGCCTTTTCCGTCATGGTGAAATGTGCGTGTATTGTATAAGCTACGTCACGCAAAAATAATCCGGCGCGCTGCTGACGCTGCTCCTCAATAAAAATCCCATCGGAGCGCGGCGACATGCGGGACCCCACTTCATTTCTCCTGACAGATGCCCATTTCACCGGATTGAGAATATCAATCTGCTCCACATGCCAGCAAATAGCTGGTTTCCATAAAATAGCTTCCAGCACACCGCGCGCCGCCGACGGCGTTATGACATCGTATGAAACGCGCTCCACTTTCATTTCGGGGCGGGTAAAACAGGCATTCTCACCCCAAACCCTGACAAAAAACGTCTTACTTTTCACTTTTGCGTCATTCATGTGACCTCCCTTCCTTTAAAATTTTATACGATTAGATCATCCGGCGCATAAACCGCCGAACGATCGGCGCAAAAACCAATTTTGTCATCATACATGGCGCTATGGCCCTGGATGTAGATGTCCTCATGAATCAGGCGTATCGCGCCTTCGTTAACCAGTTTATTATGCAGATACCGCGGTAAGTTGACGATATAACGCTGCAATTTCCTCATCAAATACCTGTCCGGCTTTCGTCGGGTAAGCTCTTCAATCAGTTCCGCGCCTTCTCCATAAGCGACAATGACAGGGGCCTGCTTTCTATCGTCAATCATTTTGAATTTCCAGGCCGCCGTTCGATAACTGAAACGCAATTCGCCATCCTGAAGATCAGCAAGGATGCCATGCTGATCCAGTCTCTGACCCTGTAACCAGTAAAGCTCCTGAAAATATTTAGAAAATTGTTCAGGCGCAATCAAATCAAGGCTTTCTTTTTCCAGCAGTCGCTTGCCAAGACCAGCCGCGTGTCGCAAGTGGCCAACAGGCGGTTCGGTGGGAGGCCTGAATACACACACCTGTCCTTCTTTCAAAAGCCCCTCACGATTGCAGCGCCCAGCGGCCTGCGCGACGGAATCCAACCCGCACAGCGCGCGAAAAACGACAGGAAAATCGAAATCAACACCTGCCTCTACAAGCTGTGTGCTTATGACGCGCGTCGGGATGCCTTCCTGCAATCGCCGCTTGATTTCGGCAATGCTTTGGGAACGGTGCGCTCCGCACATCAGTGCGGACAAATGAAATGTGTCCTCCGGCATCATCTGCCAGAGTTTGCGGCAATCATCCCGTCGGTTGACAATACACAATACCGTTGGGTAATTCTTTAAATGTTCGATTAACTCCTCCCATTCTACGATTTCGTCAAGAGATTTTAGAATTTCGACCCGGACACGCTTCATCTCTTTGTGGAGCTGAAGCGGCGAGGAGATGATTTCATGCGTATCCTTTAAACCATCAAAATTAAATGACGGCTGAGGTATAAATGCCGGCTGGGTTGCGGTGGATAAAAGCATTGTCACGCCATAATATTTTCTCAATTCTTCCAGGGTGCGAAGTATCGGCTTGAGAAATTCCGGCGGCAGTAATTGCACTTCATCAAGAACGACTACCGCATCGGCTATGTTGTGCAACTTTCTGCTACGGCTTGTCCGGCTGGCAAAAAGAGATTCAAAAAACTGAACAGCGGTTGTCACAATAATGGGCGCATCCCAATTTTCGCAAGCAAGCCGCATTTTTGTTGCCGATTCATCCAACTCATCCGTTTCCAGATTGGAATGATGCTCAACGACAGCATCGCCAAATATTTCGTTAAACTGATCCGTGGTTTGCTCAATAATGCTGACGTAGGGGATTACATAGATAATGCGTTTCTTGTTGTAAATTGAGGCATGGTGGAGAGCAAAGGCCATTGAGGAAAGAGTTTTTCCGCCGCCTGTCGGAACGGTCAGAGTATAGATGCCCGATGGCTCTTGCGCTTTTTCAACACATCTTTCCAAGATTATTTTTCTTAAACGATTGACATGCGTATCTTTCGCCTGGATGGTTTTTTGATCCATGAATTTATTAAATAAAATTAGTAGTTGATTGATATTTTGATATTGGCCGCGCAAGCGCGCCTTGTCTTTTTCAAAAAAAGATTCCGTATCTAAAAAATCAGCATCAACCAGACAGGAAAAAAGCATGCGAATCCAAAAAGCGGGGTCAGCGCCTTTGGGCGGTTTTTCATCCGGCAAAGTCTTGTCTAATATTTCGGGAGGAATTGTTTCTTTTGTGGCCAATTCCAGAAGCTTATTTTCTTTAAGCCGGACAGACAAAGCCGCATTGCCTGTTTCATCGGCCTGCCAATCCGCCAATCCTGCGTGATGACCGGCAATGGGATAAGAAAATATCCGACCGAGAGGGCCGAACTTTTTTATTGCCCATAGAGCGCCGGCCGTTGAATGATTTACTTTGTATGCCGAATTAGTCGCATCATCCATCATGTCATGGGCTGCTTTGATCATTCTTTGAAATGGCTCAGAGTATTTTCCCAGATCATGCCATAACCCGCAAAGGTATCCCCATTGCGCAGCGCCAAATACGGCGGCAAATTGAGATGCCAACTCTGCCGTACATTTTAAATGGTTGTCCAGAAGATGAATCCTCTTATCTTCAGAAATATGAGCTATGTATGTCATCTATTCACGCCAATCAGACCCTTGATGTTCTTTTAATCGTTCCTCGCATCTGAATTTTTCATTCATAAACGATTTAGGTCACAAGCCGGACACTTGCTCCGGTAATTTCTTCGGCATTTGTTCATTTCTGGTAGTACCGCATCGAAGCGCAACAGATTGAGCAACCCCTTCCCTTCTCTGCGGTATGGGCACATTTTCTGATCTTCAAATTCTTTGACTGATTTTGCATGGAGGTCGCCCAGGATCTTTACCGGATGCAATCCGTCACCATTGCTGATGACCTGGCCGCTATGTCTGCATGACTTCATACGCCGATTCTCCGCTTAATTCAAGGGCTGCATCAATATTTTTGCTGCATGATGGATTCCCCCCCCACCAATCGATGAGGTTTCTACAGATTTTATAAGACCAGAGGACTTCAGATGATGGACATACGCTGCCTCACAGCCAACATGAACGGGCCTTTGCCGTTATCTGGCACAGAGCGTAGGAGGTTCCAACTGCCATTTCAAGGGCGAAACGACAACCGTAGGTCGCTTTATTTTCAATCTGTGGATTTTTTAATGGATGATCAGAATGTTTTGTCCGGAGCGAACAGCGTTTTACCAGAAATTCATTGGAAACGAGGAGGGAGAAATCTCCCCCAACCCCTCTTTAAAAAGAGGGGAGCGGCACGCGCAACTCAACGACATTGGAATTAAAGGATGGGGAAATAATGTCCCCCACCCCTTAACAAATTGATGCAAGACAGGAAAGCTGGTCTCTCTATGCAGCCGTCATCGAGCGCGAAGCCCAGGACATCTGCCCGGCATTTTTAAACGAACGCCGGACGGGGCGCCTGGTTGCGGCCGGCCGCGATGAAAACGGATTTTTCCGGCTGGGAAATCCCTTTGGCGCGGCTGCGGGTGTTTGCATGGACTCACATGCGGATGGTCCGATGGTTAACCCTTCGACGTTCTGATAGCGCAGCTTGTCGCCCAGCAGCTTTTTGAGGGACCGCATCTGTTCGCCGTCCTGTCCGGTCATGAAGGTAAACGCATCTCCGGTTCGCTCGGCGCGTCCGGTTCGTCCGATGCGGTGCGTGTAGGCATCGGTGGTCGCGGGCATGTCGTAGTTGATGACGTGCGAAATCCGGGTGACGTCGATGCCGCGGGCGGCGATGTCCGTGGCGACCATGACCTGGTAGCGACCGTCCCGAAAGCCGTCCAGGGACTGCCTGCGTTTCTGCTGCGTGAGGTTGCCGTGCAGGGACGTCACTGTATGTCCTGCTCTGTTGAGTTGTTCGGCCAGGTTTTTGGCGCGCGATTTTGTCCGGGTAAAAACCAGCACGGAAGTTGTCTCGGTTTTTTCCAGAATGTCTTTGAGCAGCGCGGTTTTCTGGTCCATCTGCACCGGGTAAAAGGTGTGGGAAACGGTCATCGCGGGGGCGATGTGTCCGATCTCAACGTGGACGGGGCGGCAAAGCAGATCATCCGCCAGGCTGCGAATCTCGTGCGGCATGGTGGCGGAAAAAAGCAGGGTCTGGCGCTGAGCCGGCAGATGTTTGACAATCTTGCGCACATCGGGCAGAAAGCCCATATCGAACATGTGGTCGGCTTCGTCCAGAACGAGCACTTCGACGCCTGATAAATCAATGGTGCCGCGGCCGATATGGTCGAGCAATCTGCCCGGGCAGGCGGAAACGATATCCACGCGCGAACGCAGTTTGGTAATCTGGCTCTGGATGCTGACGCCTCCATAGATGGCCGCGCTGGAAAGCCGGGTCTTTTGTCCCAGCTCGCGAATCGCCTCGTGGGTCTGTTCGGACAATTCCCGTGTGGGCGCGAGGATCAGGGCGCGAACCTGACGCGGTTTCCCCGACATCAGGCGCTGTAAAATCGGCAGCACAAAGGCCGCGGTCTTGCCGGTTCCGGTTTGGGCCAGTCCCATGATGTCCCGGCCTTGGATGATCGCCGCGATGGACTGATCCTGGATGGGGGTCGGCTCCTGATAGCCGGCGGCGGCCACTCCCGCCATAATTTTTTCATTCAACTGAAACTTCTTAAAACTCATTTTATATCCTTAATTTTATGTACCAGCGTCTGTTCAAATTCCATCCGATGCAAAACCGTTATAAGGCTGGTAAAAGCCGGCGCCCGCAAACGCTGATGATGACGTCTGAAGGACAGGCCTCAAACACGGCGCGGATCCTGTTGTGATTAGCGGGATTATCCTTAACAAATTTCTGATTTAGAAAGGTGGGAAGGTCAATGGGCTTCGCTATTCATTGCGGCATTAATACAGGCAATCCGTATAAATAGCAAGGAATATCTTTTGAAATAAACAGACAGGCGAGGCAGCCGGGCCCCGCCTGTCTTGTGTTTCTATTTTTGCTTTTTCCAGGTGGCCAGTTCGTTCCTGGTCCAGTCCTGCAGCAGAATGTAACTGCCTTTGGGACCGCATTTCTGGATCTGGACGGAGTCGGTGCCCTGATGCACCTGCGGCG
>Ga0255345_1005004_pt1 | contig 13924 bp, 15 predicted proteins | sample wastewater_treat_6_FD_192415 | JGI IMG/M metagenome (GOLD analysis project Ga0255345, IMG submission 192415) | Wastewater microbial communities from Lulu Island WWTP, Vancouver, Canada - plant20 | ecosystem: Engineered > WWTP > Wastewater > Unclassified | place: Canada: Vancouver, British... | reverse complement strand
CCTGAAGCTGCTTGAAACGGCAATGGACAAGCGTGCCGGAGACATCGCACAGACCGCAACAGATATGTTCCGCTTCATGTCGATGGCATCGGCTATGCTTCCAAATATGGAGCTGGATGTCGGTGTGTTCCGCCTGAAAATTGATGACGAGAGCGTTTTCTTCGAGATCCGCTACCCGGACGATTTCAGAAAGAAGCTCCGCAGGGACAGCGGCGTCAGCGGGAAGATGCCTGAAAATGATGATGATGACGAGGAGGGGCTGATCTATGACGGAGACTAAAAAGAACAAGCTGCCTGAGCCTATCCCGGTAGACGCAAAGAAGCTGATCGACGGACTCGGCACGATCTTCGGCGGCGTTATACAGCTTCTGAATTCAATGGAGCCGGGCATGGCACAGCAGCTTGCAGATATGGCGATCAACGGTGTGCCGAAGGAGACAGCTCCGGAGACTATCAACCCGGATGAGTTTGAGGAGATCCTTTCCGCTGATGATCTGCCGTGGGATACCGAGCCCGAGGAAAAGCCGAAGGAGCAGCCTAAAAAGAAAGCCCCTGCAAAGAAACAGGAGCCTGCATCGGAGCTGACCGCCGATGACCTTATTAAGGTTGTGACCGGCAAGATCAAGCAGAACAGAGCCAACAAGGACAAGGTTCTCGCTCTGCTGAAATCGTATGGTGCAGCAAAGGTCAGCGACATTCCGCAGGACAAGTATGAGGCATTTCTCACCGATGTGTCGCAGCTCTGACCGGAGGTGATCGGATGCCGGATGTACACGTGCTTCTGAGCGCATCCAGTTCCAAGCAGTGGCTGCACTGTCCGCCTTCCGTTCGCCTGCAGGAGAACTTTCCGAATGAAAGCTCTGTCTATGCCGAAGAAGGTACATTTGCTCATGAGATCTGCGAGTACAAGGTCCGGAAGTATCTGCATGAGCGCGTGAAACGCCCGCAGTCCGAGGAGTTCGACACTGAGGAAATTGAGCAGATCACAGACGTGTATGCTGAATTCGTCATTTTCATCATCGAGCAGATGCGGGAGAACGGCTGTGAACCGCTTGCCTTTGTGGAGGAGCGTGTCGATTACAGTCACATTGCTCCTTCGGGCTTTGGTACTGCGGATATGCTTATCATCGGTAAAGACGAAAACGGCAGAGGTCTGCTTCATGTATGTGATTTCAAGACGGGCAAAGGCGTGTTTGTGGACGCAGACCACAACAGTCAGATGATGCTGTACGCGATTGGGGCTTTGGCCGCCTACGGCTTTTTGTACGATATCGAGATCGTTCGTATGAGCATCATCCAGCCCCGTCTTGATAATATCAGCACCTTTGAATGTAGCAGGCAGGAGCTTGAGGACTGGGGCGAGAGCATCAAACCGACCGCTTTGCTTGCTTTCGAGGGCAAAGGCAAACAGCATCCCGGCGACTGGTGCCGCTTCTGCCGTGCAAAGCCGGTCTGCAAAGCCTGTGCCGATGAAGCACTGGCGCTCTGCCGGGAGGATTTCCTCGACCTTGATGCTGGGGCTTTTGATGATACCGCAGAGGAATCGGATATGACTGCGCCATATGAAACGGATACAAATACAGCCGTATTTAAGCAACCGGGTCTGATCCCTATAGCAGAATTGGCGGAGATACTGCCGACCCTGAACAGGATATCCTCTTGGATTGAGGCGGTATTCGCGTTCGTCTCCTCCGAGGCGATCAATCACGGCGTACCCATTCCCGGCTATAAGGTGGTCGAAGGCAGAAGTAAACGTGTTTTCACGGACACCAAGGCGGTGGTCGATACTGCCGTGCAGAACGGCTACACCGACCTTTATAAGCAGACGCTCATCACGCTGACGGAATTTGAGAAGATGATGGGCAAGAAAAAGTTCAATGAGCTGCTCGGTGCGTATGTCGCCAAGCCGCCCGGAAAGCTGGCTCTCGTACCGGAAAGCGACCCGAGAGAGCCGGTTGATCTCACATCAGCACCGGATCAGGAGTTTTCGGTACTGCCTGACGAGGAATAAAAACTACATTTCAGACCTGCAAATAAAAGTCAAGCCCCGAAGGAGAAAGTTTACAAATAATTCATAATTTAAAAGAGTGCACGACAAAAAGACCGCCGGAGCAGCCTGAAAAAGAAAATGCAGTTGCAGCGAACGGCAACCTTGACAGAACATCATAAAAATGCCAAGAGAGTCGTGCCGACGGTGAGGAACTCATGAATAGATGAAGGCAGTCACCGTCGCAGCAGCATTTTAGCATTTTTATGATAACCTGTCAAGGTCAAGCGGCTTACGCCGTGCCTGGATCATGCCTCGGGATTGGAATCTATGAATAGATATTTCAGCCTGATGAATGCTCTCGTGAGTTCAGCGCTTCGTTTACTTTAGCGTAGTAGATGCGGAGAAACTTGTTTGCAGCGGCATTCATGTAGCAATAGTAATGCTTTCCTTCAGATCGTTTCTTGTCAAGAAATTGATAAACGGGATTATCAGCCGGTTGAGTCTTAATGAGCGTGATCATAATCGTGAATAACGTTCGCCGCAGTGCAGAAGCGCCTTTCTTGGTCATCGGATTTGATTTGGAGACCTTTGTTCCCGAATCGTCGTTTTCACTGTCATATCCAAAATATGCAGTAATTGCCTTGCGGCTGTGAAAACGGCGGGTGTCTCCGATCTCAGCCATAAGCTGAGGTCCGACTGTATCACCAACACCATAAAGGTTCATTACAGTTTCGTACTCCGGCAGCGCAGCAGCAATTCTATGCATTTCCGTACGCAATGAATGGGAATATTTCAGTGCACCGTTTAACATTTCTGCTGCTTGCTTGACAATCAGTAAAATAGATTCGTCAGCCGACACTGCACTGACGCTTTCACGTGCAAATGCGTGGATCTTCTCAGCCTTCCCATTTCGGTAATAGTAACCTTTCTTATCACACCAATGCTGATATTTCTTTTTGAAGGCGCTCAGTGTAAGCTTGGCAACTATGTCACGATGCGGAAATTCCAGTACAAAGTCCACCCATTTCAGATGACCGTCCGAATCACGTACCGGAGAAGTAAACAGTTTGTTGATGCCCGGAAAGGTAAGGTCAAGCTGTGAGATCAGATTATTTTTCAGCATAGTTTGTACTTTTACAGACTGCTGATATTGTCTGTTCAGCATTTTGAGGGATTTGCGCAGATCCTCCTGCGGGTGATACTGCTGTAAATCGACCCAATAAGTAAGTGCATAGGACGCGATTTTCAGAGAATCTTTCTTATCGGTCTTAGGCTTACGCAATGTGTTTCCACCGAAGTCACTGATAAGCATCGGATTGACTACGGAAACAAATATACCTTGTTCATGGAGAAATCGAGCGATCGGCTCATAGTAATTTCCGGTTGCCTCCATGACAACTCGTGTCTCACCGCGCAGTTTTTTGATTGAAGCCGCAAGCTCCTTCAAGGAACTGCCTGTGTGCGGCACATCGTGGGGAGATGCCACAACAACTCCGAAGGGCTGAAGAATGGCAACTGTACTCTTTCCTTTGGAAACATCGATACCTACTGCGTTCATATTTTATCGCTCCTGACATTGTTTTTTGTAATCGGATAAACCACACTTTTACTCATTACCGATCCAATCTGTTGGGTGACACGAACGCACAGTTCCCTGTGGCACAACCTGCATAAACCGAATGCTATAATGAAAGCATGGATGACTGTCTAAATTACGGGCGCTTTGTCCCACGGAGGAATACATCAGTCCAATTACTGCTTCCATTATAGCTTAGGTAATAAGTCCGTGTAAACCCTTGCTGGTTGTAAGGGATTTATACGACCAATTTTATTGTAACAGACTACAAAGTAAGATTAAAGGATGGCACAATTATCACAGGAGATGACTTTGACCAAAATGACTTTGAAAAATTGAAAAGCATATTTAAGAAATGGTTAGATATTAACGCCGATTTAAAATCTCTTAAGGGCCGTGGGTTAAATGTACCTGATGTTTTCAGTGAAGCCTTATTTTGCATAGCTTTTGATGCTGTTCGTACTAACAATGATCCCGGTGCACACTCTTATGACTGTGTCATCAAAGCAACAGGTGAAGGAGTTCAAGTAAAATCTGCATCTATTCCTAATGATTGTACTTCTTTCGGTCCTACATCAACTTGGGATTTATTATACTATGCTGATTTTGCCCCAAATGGTTATGTAGATGGTAATGTATATTTCTATGAAATAGACTCTGCCGATGTATACGGTTTAGTTTTAAATCAGAAAAAGAATGAAACTTTTGTAGACCAGCAGGCACAAGGAAGACGTCCACGTTTTTCTATGCAATCAAGAATAATTAGAGAAAAGGGTCTTAAACCTGTTAAGAAAATAAGTCTTGTTGATTAAAAAAACACAGCCAGAATGAAAATTTCTCATTCTGGCTGTTTGTTATTTTGCAATAATCTTCAATATTTCTTCTGCTATAAGTGTAATCACAGGAACTGAAACTGCGTTTCCTGCCTGTTTATAAAGATGGCTATTTCCATACGCCTTTCCTTTATAAGTTGTAGGTAAACAATATCCATTTCCGACTGGAAATCCTTGTAACTTGAATGTTTCTGCAGGAGTCAGTTTTCTAATCCCATTTGGTGTCAGAATCAAAGGAACATTATGTCCTCCAGTTCCCATATTAGCCGTCAAGGTCGGACAAACATCAGATTGATTCTTTCTAACATACTGTCCTCTTCTAAGCTGATAAAACTGGTACATTTCCGTAATTGCTTCTGTTAAATTGATGCGGATATTCTTTTCACCTTCCAGTTCTTTGAATTCCTCTTCCGTAACAAAATAGTGAGGGTATCTCTCCCTGGTGTAAAAATATGACTTATCTTCAACGGAATAATCAATTATCTTTTTTACATCTTCAGCTCTTTCTTCTGTTCCTTTTTTCTTTTGGAAAGGAGTCAAGTTATCAAACATAGTAAACTGATCAGCATCTTCCTTATTCAAGAAACCAATGATATAAATACGCTCTCTGTTTTGTGGCAAATCAGAGTATAGCATCGTATTCAGAACCATCTCTTTGATTATATATCCACTTGCTTCGAGTTTGCTTTTGATGACCTGATAAGTTCTACCTTTATCATGTGCCTTTAAATTCTTAACATTTTCTAGAAAAAGAATTCTAGGTTTCTTTCCAAACTTTGCATTCAGCTGACTTATTAAATCGATGAATGACATAAACAGGTTTCCTCTTTCATCATCGAAACCTTTCTGTTCACCAGCAATGCTAAATGCTTGGCAAGGAAATCCGCCATTTAAAATGTCGATTGGATCAGCTAAGATCTTCTCATGTAGCTGTGAGTAATATTCAATATCATCACTGTTTTCAGGGTGTAACACCATATTGATATCACCCTCAAGGAGCGTATGCTTAAAGTTTGTTCTGTACGTTTCACACGCAAATTCGTCTATTTCATTTGCCCAACTCATTACATATTCGGCATCTGGATTTTGGGCATTCATAAAGCCTAAACAAATACCGCCTACGCCAGCAAATAAACTACCGACTTTATACTGTTTTTTCATAATAACATCCTTTCAATTCTTATTTATTTTCACTTTCGTCAACCCTAAGAATAAGTTGAGCATTAATTTTGTCATAATAAACTTTGAATTTGCTTTTCCCTTTTTCTACGTCGAGATTTTCCAGAATACTCTTTGGCATTCTAATTCGCATATCTTGCTGTAATACATATGTATCAAGATAGATTAAATCTTTTTCATCCATAACAACATCTCCTTCAGCCTTATTTTAGACTAATTATAAACTATTTTTAGTCCAATTTCAAGCTCTAATGTAATTTTTCTTTAACAATCTTATCTCCACAACCTATTCCATCTCAATCCTGTCAACTCAACCTTGCAACTTGCCAATCGTGGATATGTTTGGTTATTGAATAAAAAGAAAAATCCGAGAGCCGAGGTTATTACCCCAACTCTCGGAAACGCCTTTATTTCAAGCACTTTTTACACATTACTTATCAACCCTTGACATCAATACTACGCACTCCACATGGCTCGTCTGGATACGCTGAATTTCCTCACTGTTTTTAGGTTCAAGGTAATATATCCATAGCCTTTTATACACTTTTTCTGTTTGTGGGAATATGTCAACAGATTGAGGGGGTTAGCTATCGCTACACACATTACAGTTTTCTGGTATAGAGATATCCCTTCATTTTTATAGGTCTTCCACATTTGTGCATAAATAAGCATTGGAGTTCTTTATTACATGGATATCCATCTATATCCAAATACTCCTCACAACCGTTCTATAAGTCCTAAGGAAACAAAATAATCCCACAAATCGTCACAACAGCGTGATGTTGCAATTGCTTCTGCTCTTTTCTTCATACAATCTATCAAATGTTCTACCGTAGATTCATCAATACTATGACTATACTCTATAACATCATAATTCTCATCAACATATGAACCTACCAAAAAATTTTTGTCTACAAATTCTTTAAAACTATTTGCTTTAAAATAGCGTCCAAAATTCTTATGATAATCACCAAATTTAAATTTCACCAAAAGAAGAAATCTGTCCATGAAATCTTGAATTTGATATGTATTACTTGTTTTTGACAAAGGACTATTAGATTTTCTACCTAACTCCATAGGAATCAACCAAAAATTTGCTAAGCAGTGATATTTTTCTTTTAATTCTGGTAGCTTGCTCACACTTGTCATAGTATCACCAGCAAACTCTTTATCTACTAAATTTCCATTGTTATCCACAATACTGAGTTTGTATAGAATTTTATAGAATCCTACCGCAAAATCCGACATATCACAATCAGCAGAAAAATCATATCTGAACGGTTTGCCTGTTGTTTTATCTATGTATTCAGTCCAATAAGACTGCGTTGCACTAATCAAATTGTCTCTCTTTTTAACCTCGATTTTTTTATCCTCAAATCCACTGTGCTTGGTACAAACGATTGGCATAAGTAATATTTCATAAATTTGTTTTTGCTTCTGATTCATTGAAACTCCGCCTTCCATTTCTTCTATAGTAATCAATTATCCTCTATTTACAAATATACTATTCAGATTCTGACAAATCAAAGTCCTCGTCCGTACACTTACGGATGATTCGTTTTGTTTTCTCAATAGGTAGCGGAACATTCTCTTCATCGAAGTATTCGATATTAACTACCTCTACAACCGCCTCATGGTTATCCTTGCCCGCAGGTACAAGCACAAAATCACCGATTTCTATGCTGTCATCATCGGTCAGATAATAATAGCTCTTATATCCTTCATCAAAGGTAACGCTGCAAAAGATGTATTCCGACTTGCGGCGTTTTGCTTTGCCATAGACCGATGGGTCAAGAATTTCTCCCAAGCCATAGAATCGAATGAAATCAAATACCGTTTCCGCAAAATCTGCGAAGTCATCCGGCAGACCATTTTTATCGTAGCTGCCCGTGATGGTACGGTTCGGATTTTTCTTATACTCGATTGTTATAGTGTAATCCTTTGTTTCGTTTGGTGTGTCTATCACATCATCGGGATTTCCTTCAATATGTGCAAACAAGTCCTCGGCATCGAAATTTTCAAGCAGGCTCTCGATTCCGCCTTCGATTTCATACTTGCGAGAAACCTTACACCCGGTGCCGATATTCTGAATATGCTCCAATGTTTCCGTGGCTCTATCGATAATCAGCTGCTCGGTATAATCCCAGGTTACAAATTCCCAATCTGCGTCTTCCGGTTTCTGACCGGGTTTTATTTTTGTAACCCTATGATAATCCAAGGTGATTCTATTTATCACATCCGGTTTGCAGTTTCCATCAAACACATACAAATCATCCATACCAACGGTATCACGGATAAGGTCTGATAAATCTGTGCCTTCATAATTGAAATCAGCACACAGAGAGCCTCTGAATTTATATGTGACACCTTCGGTGTTGGTCAGTTCCATGAGCCAATCACCAATATCGGTTGCAAAAATTTCTATATATTCGTTGCCGAAATAAGCTTCGATTGCTCCAAGCAACTTGTCTGCCGCTGACTTATCAACTTTAAAGTTCTTACTTCTGGCTTTCTCATATCGTTCTCCGCTGCGACCAAAGTTGTATCCGGAAAACCAAACACAGCCTTCATTGTTGATGGTCAGGTGCTGTTCCACCTCTTCATCCGGCTCCGGCATAGGACCATAGCAGATATTGTTTGATACGATACGCATCTTCTTTAGTGTGTTATTAAACTCTTTTGCATAAAATACTCGACACCGTTATTAGAACTGCGGTCGAGCATAGCAAAGTTAACCTTGTAAATTGAATCAGCTTGGAGCTGATGCTCGTTTAATCTAACAGATTTATTAGTTTTTATATACATAGAACTATTAGATTTTTTTATTATGCGTACTGAATCAATATCGTCCACATAAAAATCCAATGTTCTATACAAGAATGCATTTGATGACCCACCGCGTGAATTTTTTGTATAATATGGTATGTTTTCGGCTGTATATCCCTCATACCACTTATCTGAAAATCTGTATAAACCAATTCCTGTTCTGTTGCAGTATTCTGATAATGAGATTTCTTCAGAGGCGCCGGCAGGGACTCTTGTTTTTTCTCTACTCCATTTATGTATTGAACACTTACAGTCCCTTCACAGAAAGTGGCAGAATTCATGAAAGCTTCGGCTGTTGTAATTTTGAGTAATGTGACAGTTCCGATCTCATCATCGTTAATGTTGACAATGTCTATTCCTTGCAATCTACCAGCAGAATTAGAAACAATAAAAGTATCATCATCCATTACAAGATTGCTATGGATTGAATCCTGGAAGATTGAAGCATCAAAAAACGGTAACAAATAATCAATTCTTAGTTCGCTCTCAGCCATTACAAGATATTTGCCATCGTAATCCTGATTTCTAAGAGAAATCATTTTTTGAGGTTTCTTGAAGGTTTTAACCTCAATTTGAGGCATATTTTCTACAGGAATCCATCGATCATTAAAAACTGCAAATGGTATAGTACCGTTAGGGGTTCTGATTCCTATTACATCTGGTGCTATTCCCGCTGTTTTAGGATCATACAAATAGAAGTCTGAAATAATTTCAGAGGACTGACCATTTCTCACTTCTGGAAGTATAATTTTATTGAAAATAATACTTTCAGGAACGGTATTAATCCATCTATCAAAAATACCACCCATCAAGTCGCCTTTGGAACTTAACGCCCCTTGCATTGAGCCACTTGTTTGTTTTTGTATGATTGCTGTGATGAAATATATCGACTTCAGTATGTCATTTTTGTTTATTGATATAGTAACCATATATCCTCCTTATCCTCGGTCTCTAATGAAGCTGTTCAAGTTTCTCATATCACCTGATTGAATGTAATAGTTTGATGCATCCATTCGAGTCTTACCGCTAAGCATAGAACCGCGTGGAAGAATATAGTTTTCGTTGATTATTTGAATTAAGTCTTCTCTAGTTACATATCCGGGTATATCAAATGTCCAGCTTTCTGACATGATTATTTGTTTAAGGGTCGCTTCATTAATGCTATCAGAATATAAAAATCTATTTCTTCTCATAACGTCTTCACAGAATGGATTCATTCTAATTAAAAATGTATAGTCATACCCATGACCATTAGGCAGGTAATTTGCCTGTTCGTCCCAATCGTGTTCTTCTAATAAAAGAAGATTTCCAAAAGACTTTGTTGATTTAATTGAAACGGATTCATTGCCGATTGTTAAATCAACAGAATCCCATTCGCCTAAACCGAAAACACCTAAATCAGGTTCACTTACATTAATGCCATTATCTGTAAGTACGCAAAAAAGAGCGTATTCAGCAAGCTTACCTTGAAATGTATTAGCAAAGATTTCTCCATTTCGTCTTTGGTGAGTTCCACCAGTTCTGTGTGCTCGGTGTTCTCCGTTTTGCCCAAAAGTCATTTGATATGCAAAATCAAATACTGTTTCTACTAAGGATGGATTTAGTGTTCTTAGTGGGGAAAACGGTACACGGCTATTTATGTAATATGCGTTAGCACGTTTATCAAGATAGTTAAAATCCGGCATAATCAAAACCTCCTACTTTGTTATTTATATAAATGGAATTGTTCCTTTGTTAACCCTGAATCTAATGCTCGATATAAATATCTAGATGCAATAGAAGAGTAAGGTTTCCATTTTTTACATTTTTTTCGTATTGATATGTCTGAATGGTCAGTTGTCTTATAAAGCCACTCGTAGGATTGTAAGAACGCAGCATCGTTGGTAGGTAAGATATCCATTCGATTAAGAACAAATATTAAATACATATTTGCTGTCCATTTTCCAATCCCCTTGAATGATGTAAGGTACTTAAAAACATCAGAGTCGTTCATTTCTTTTAATGAGTTAAAGTCTAATTCACCATTAAGTACAGCATTAGTAATACTTCTGATAAAAGATACTTTGGAATTTGCAGTTCCGATACTTTTAATTTGGTCATCGGATAATTTGTTCACCTTTGAAGGTGTGATTTTTCCATCACATAAATCGACTAACCTAGAGAATATTTTATTCCCGGCTTTGATTGATAGCATTTGTTCTATGATTTCATGAATGAGGAACTCATACGGATCTTCGTCATGCGTCTCATATGTAATGGGGCCAACCATGGATATTACTTTTGCTAATCGTTTATCTTTCTTGCAGAGGTATTGAATTTCAGGTGAGTTATTATCAAGTATTATTATTTCGCCCATAATTTTGCCTCCTTATTTTAGTTCTGGATCAGGAGCATCTAAATTTCGATTGAAATATAATTCTGTTACTCCATTGCCTTCAAAGATTTCTAGCATCATATCCAAATGCCATAAAGTTTCCTTTTTCTTTAATTCCTTAAGTGGCATCCAGAATATTTCTCCCTCTGATGAGGATTCTATATTGCCGGAATATGTGTTGGTCTTATACAGGAAAACCATATAGCGAGAACCGTCAAATTCTATCCAATCCTTAATGCCACAGAACTGAAGGTTGCTTATCGTGAGTCCTGTTTCTTCTTGGATTTCTCGTATCATTGAATCAGCTACTGATTCATTGCTTTCTACATGACCACCAGGAAAAATCAACCCTTTTGAGTTGTGTACAAGCTTTTCTTCGACTAGTACATTTCCTTGATTATCATAGATCATGCACATATTCGTGAGTTCGACCGAGGTTTTACGATTCATTCGTTCCACCTCAATCCTTTATCGTTTCAATGATGTCCTCAATGCGACAGTCCAAAGCCTCGCAAATTCGAAGAAGGACATCTGTTGTGACATTGTCGCATCGACCTAATTTTGCAACTGAAGAAGCACTAATTTTAGCTGCATCTTTAAGGTCGGTTTTATTCATGTTTTTGTCTATCAGCATCTTCCATAACTTGTTATAACTGATACGCATTTCCCAACCTCCTTATTTCTTCATTGGATATTTGTCTGTTAAATATTCTTTCAAGAGTTCTACATCTTTACTGATATCTCGTGGTCTAATTCGGTTAATAACCTTTTCTTCAACCTCTGGAGTCCAGTAGATTTTCAATTTTTCTCTGGCTCTTGTGATAGCAGTGTAGAAGATATTGTGTGTTACAAGTTCCTCAACTTCATCGGTAATAACTATTTTTACAGAGTCGTATTCCAGTCCTTGTGCTTTATGGATTGATACGGCATAAGCAATTTGGAATGGAACTACAGTTCTTAAATCGTTATCTTCTTCATCTGCACTTTTTAATTTGTATACATAGAATCGAACTAATGATTTTTCTTTTCCTTCATAGTTTTCTAGCAGTTCAAGGTCAAATTCTGAAATATCACGTTCATCTACAGCTTTTGGTATTTCTACATCAAATTGAATACGTTCTTCTGGAGTACCTGCATCTACTATTTCTACACCCTTGATGATGCCCTTCATATTGTTGTGTATGATAGGTCGAAATCTATCTGAATCGAGGAAGAGAATAGGGTCTTCAACCTTGTATTGTTGAATATCCCATGTGACAGCAGGGTTGCGATTGCTCTCTTGAAGGAATCGGTTGATATTATTGATTCCGTATAAACCATCATAATTTAAGCAAAGGATAGCCTCCCCCGGTTCAAGCGAAGAGAGCAGTGTCTCATCTACTTTTAAGGAGTAGCTTTCTCTCTCAATGACTTCTTTTGCTGTATCTTCCATATGTCTAACCTTGTCCCAAAGTTCAAGCAAACGCTCGTCCTTAGTTCTGTGGGGCTGGGTAAGTTCAAAAACAGCACTTTCCGGTAAAAATGATTTTAGTACAGAGAACCAGTTACCAAATTGAATGGCATCAATCTGATAAGTATCTCCGACAAGTAAAAGCATTTCAAAATTTGCTTTTTGCAATACCGCTACCATGTCTTTATTACTAACGGTACTACATTCATCAATAACTAATAGTTTATATTTTACTAAAGGAGAACCTTGGTGTTTAAAACTTTCAATTGTTGAAAAAGTTGTTTTTTCAGCATCAATCTTTCTCATTAGGTTCTCTTTTGCAGGATTTGTCTGAGTTAGGTATAATTTTTCTGCATCGTTTAGGTAGTGAGATACATGGTTTATCAGTGTCGATTTGCCAACACCAGCAGAACCGTATATCACACCAACTCTTGATTCTGAAAATATATGCCTGATGATATCCTTCTTTTCGTCACAGTCAATTTCGTAATCATCAAATAGTAGCCAAAAATCAACATCGTCACTGTAATTTTCAATGCCTGATTCAGCCAACATCTGTAATTCCTCAATTATCTTACAAGTGTCCAGTTTGTAATCATTTATAAACACTTGATTGTGTTCAAGCATCAAATCACTTGCTGGTCTATGCCCAGACCAAAGGCTATTGTTGTACTCTCTTATCAGTTGTATATAGTCGGGAAAATTACTCAATTCATCGATGTCGGTAAACAGTTGACCTTTACCTTCTGTGTTATTCCTTATAAATCTAGCGAACAATTCAGGACGTTTATCCTTACAAGGAATACAATCGAATACTGCTCCTAATTTTGGATTGTGTCCAATAGGAGATCTGTTAAACGGTAAAGAATCAAACTGCTTGCAACCATTTGCTAAATACAAACCAGAAAGATTGCTATTTCCAGCATTTATCCACTCTTCATGAAATTTGCTATAGTAGCCAGATGAATATTGGTTTTTAATTATAACATTGTTCATATTATAAAGAAGATATCGCAGCACATTTTGTCCATTACGACCATTTCGTATAAGATTTCTGCAATAATCTAAAATTGGAATAAATACCGGAGATTTAAGGTTGTTTTTCCATTCGAGCGTAATCTTTTCATATGCTTTATCAGGAAAGTCCATTAAATCAGTCAGTGTGAATTTCTTTTTAGTAAGAAATTCACAGATTAATCGTTGCTCTGGGTAAGGTACTCTTCTTTTCTCGCCTTTTATTAGTGAAATGAAATTTTGAAATTCACAGTCACGGATGGAAACTTCCCAACCATCAATAATGATGATAGGCATTGTTTTTCCTAATATCTCGATAGTCTCATTTATAAGATGAAACTTTGATGCGTAGTTGCTTTTAATCGGTAGTTTGGTAAAAGCAATTACTCTGTTAGATTTGGATTTGTTTTTTCTATCATCTATAGGAGTAAATGTGATTTCATAATATATTTTTCTATTTACAAACAGTGGTTTTATTTTTTGAATATAGTATTTATCCTTGCTATCAGTATGTAATACCGCAGGATGACGTTCTATTTTTTCAGAAATCTTTTTATATGGAATTGTCAAGAAAAGTGCAGTCAGAAAATACCCAAAATCTAAAATAGGCAGATATCAGGCGGCGTGATTAGAAGGCTCTCTGGAAGATCTGAGTGCCACAGGTGGGAGCCCGCCTTCATTA
>Ga0255345_1004994_pt1 | contig 13947 bp, 10 predicted proteins | sample wastewater_treat_6_FD_192415 | JGI IMG/M metagenome (GOLD analysis project Ga0255345, IMG submission 192415) | Wastewater microbial communities from Lulu Island WWTP, Vancouver, Canada - plant20 | ecosystem: Engineered > WWTP > Wastewater > Unclassified | place: Canada: Vancouver, British... | reverse complement strand
TCTTGAAAATATCGCGGAATAACTGCGGAATATTCGGATTCTTATCCATCAGAGTGATGGCTTCTGCATAGAGCGCGAGCATCTGCGCTGCTGATACTTTCGGATCAAACAGATTGTCCCACGCGAATTTCTCGAACTCGATCTTTTTCTTTTTTTTGGGATTCTCCGGATCGGGAATAGTGTAGTCTGCAAAGAATTTCGGCTTTCCGCCGAGTTCAACGGCTTCCTTGTCCATGTCATCCATGAACTTATAAATCAATGCGATAGTTATCTGTTCGATCTGCGCTTTCGGGTCGGGAAGCTTTCCCACCAGAATATCCCGGCAGTCGTCGATTCTTTTCTTCGTTGAAGTGTTTAACATAATTTCCTTTTTAAGCGGCGAACTTATCCAACTGAACGTATACTTTTATGTAATTCGGTATTATTTCCCGATATTTCGGAGCAACTTCTTTATATTGTGAAGCGGAAAGGGTCGAACTTGTCTGCAAATCCTGAAAGTCTTTTGCTTCGATGATTCTGCGTATATCCTGATCGACGATGTACGCCTTAAAAAAATATTTCAGCGCTCTCAAATTGACATCTTCTTCGGGAGGATATATCGAAACAAATTTGTCGAATTCTTCTTCCAGAAGTTCATCTTTTGACTTAAATCTCGGAATGATGCCGAACACTTTTTCAACCATTTCACGGATTGAAACCTTTCGGTCAATTTTCGCGGCCTTGCGCAGTTTTTCAAGGTTTAAATATTCTTCAGGCTTGTCGAATATCTCATTCTGAATATGACTGACGATATGTTCCCAGTTTCCGAGTTCAACGTTCCTTTTTATGACATCATCCATTTTAATTCTGTCTTCAAACTTTTTGAACAGCATACGGTCAATTTTCATGCCGTTGAATCCGATTTCTTCTTCTTTGAGAGATTCAAGCAAGTCTTTCCGTGTGCTTTCATATTTGTCAATATTGACTCCGCCTTCAGAAGTTTCACCTTTTCCTTCCGGCGGATTTGGGAGTTCGAGCTTTTCGTCATAATCAAACTTTTCCTCAAAATACTCACAATTGGCAAAGAAATCAAAAAGGTAGAAATGTTTCTTTTCTTCACTGACGATTTCATCTTCGTTCAGTTCATTTCTCGATTTGTGTTCAAATGTATATTTGCGCGTGCCGCGGCCCTTAATCTGAACAAAATCCGCAGGACTGAAAACTGGACGCATCATGCAGATGTTGAGCAGATCCTGACAGTCATAACCTGTTGTCATCATTCCGACAGTAACGCAAACACGCGACTTTGATGATTTATAACCTTCAAGCCATGAAGTCTTGCCGTTCAGATTGTTGTTCGCAAAATTAATTGTCATCTGCTGTGCGTCGCCGATCTGCGACGTCACCTGAACGGCAAAATCGGAATTGTACTTTCCGGGAAAAACTTTCTCGGCAATGTCATTCAGTATTTCAGTTATTTTTCGTGCGTGATTCTGACTAACCGCAAAGATAATCGTTTTTCCTATTTCTTTAGTTACAGGATCTCGAAGCGCATTTGACATGAAAGTTTCGCAGAAAACGCGGTTTGTTTTGTCCGAAAAGAATTTCTTTTCGAAATCAGTTGAGATGAAAGTTTCCGTTTCTTCTCCTTCGGCGGTTGGAATCGCGACTGCATAGCCTTTGTCAGATAAAAGCTGGGTGGTTATTTCCGTTCTTGCATCCAGAACTTTGGGATTAATCAGAAAACCGTCTTTTACTCCGTCAAGAAGAGAATATCTGAAAGTCGGTTCTCCCCCTTCGCATCCGAAAGTTGAATAAGTATCTCGAAGCATCCGTCGTTCGATTTCACGCGGATCGTTTTCCCTTATTTTGTCAGCATCGACACCTTTGAGATAATCCTTCGGGGTAGCCGTTAATCCAAGTTTATATCCGTTGAAATATTCAAAAACAGCCCTAGCGTTACCGGAGATGGATCGATGCGCTTCATCCGAAATAATCAAATCAAAGTCTGCGGGAGAAAATTCATAACGGTACTTGTCATTGAACATCAGGGATTGAATGGTTGTCACGACTATATCCGCTTTGTGCCAGTCGCTTTTATTTTTTTTATAAATATACGTGCTGTAATCCGGTTTGAGATAATTAGAGAACGCTTTGAAAGCCTGATCTTCGAGTTCAAGCCTGTCGACAAGAAATAGAATTCTTCTAGCATTCATGCTTCTTATAAATAACCGGATTACTGCTGCGGAAGTGAGAGTTTTACCGGTTCCGGTTGCCATTTCAAACAGAAAGCGGTCTTTACCTTTAGAAACTGCGGACTGAAGATGTTCAATCGCGCTTTGTTGATACTTTCGCAAAAATCGCAGGCCATTTGCCCATATAAAATCTTTGCTCGCATCGACAGTTCCCTTCCAGCCCGGTTGTTTTGCATATTCCGGCATCTGGACGGTTACGATATAATCAATATTAATATTTTCCTCGATAAGACTCTGTCTATCTGGATTCCAGTCTTTAATTGCTCCGATTTCATCGGGCGAAGGGAATTTATAAATCGGTTTAGGATTACCTTTAGTGGTATCCCATAAGTAATGAACGATTCCATTAGAAAGAATTACAAATCGCGCGCCGATAGTATGCGAGTATTTTCTTGCCTGTTCTTTTGCGACTAACGGATGCAGGGATTCTCTTTTCGCCTCCAGAACACAAACCGGTTTATTGTTGCTGTCAACTAGCAGAAAATCGAGTGAACCGTTTTTTGTGTTTTCATAATCATGTCCCCATGCGTCAATCTCGTTCTGAGTAATTTTTACATGGTTCTCTAAAAGAATATTCGCTTTACCTTTTTCAGAGTCAAAGAATCGCCATCCGGCTTCTTCCAACAACTTATTGATTTTTATTCTGGCGTGAGCTTCGTTTTTCACATTTCTATTCCTGAATTATTCAGTTTTAATCAAGCCATAATATTGAAACAGCGATTAACAATTGTTTATTTATACGGCAATAGTAATAAACATAATAAAAATATCGATCTTGTTTTTTTCTCAAGTCTTTTTTATAAAACTTTTGCTAACAAGAATGATCAATTCTTATATTCTTTATTAGTCGATATCACTATCGAAAACAACAAAAACCATATACTTCTTGACTAGTTTCATAATGTGTATAAAACAATGTAATTCTATTTCATTATATTCAGGTGAAATTATGCAAAGTCATGATAACTCGGCCCATGCATTTCATTCATTTCGAAATACCCAGGTCGGGCACATTGCGGAATATATTGAGCCTGTCGGCGAAAGCATGAAAATATCTGACGTTATTTCTGTTTCAGGTGACTTGCGTTCGTTATCTTCAATTCCGGTAGAAACATCCAAAGGAATTTGTCTTATTCCGGTTAAGAATCTTGAAAAAAAGGATTCGTTACTTTCTTCATTCAAAAATTCGGAAATCGGAAAACATATCAATTGTTCGCCGACATCCGTCGAAGCAGCGGAAAACATCAACAATGTAATGAAAAAACTGATAGAAAGAAAAGAAAATCAGTTTGAAGATTTTGTTATAACTCACAGGGGAAGATATCTTGGAATCGGATCTTTTATGGGTCTGACAAGACACATTTCTAATATGAAAGATTTGGAACTTGAAAAAGCGAGAGAGATTCAAAGTTTTCTGATGCGTAACAATTTAACAGAAAAACATAAAATTTCAGTAAAAACCCTTATAAAGCCCGCAAACGAACTTGGGGGAGACTTTTACTTTTCTTCGGAAGTTTACCCCGGTTTTTTTATTACCGCATGCTTTGATGTTTCAGGAAAAAACATTTCTGCATCGCTGACTACCAGCATGCTCGGTGCTGTGTTTTCATCTTTGATTCACTCCGGTAAAGCAGATAAAATGAAACCAAGCGAGATTATCCAGCTTCTCAATAAAGTCGCTTGTGATCAGACTCCTGACGGCATTTTTATTACGGGAATAGTTATTTTTAGTGATGAGCAGAAAAACGAAGCAGAATTGTATAATTTAGGTCATACTCCGGCATTGGTCTTTACTAATAATTCCGAAGGCAAAAAGGGAATTAAAATTGTTAATCCGAATATATTGCCTCTAGGCATCGAAAAGATTCCTGATATTGAGAAATATGCGCAGAGAATAACTCTTTTTGACGGGCTAAAAATATTTATTTATTCTGACGGTCTTGAAGACATGTATGATAAGACGGGAGAAAGGTATGGAGATGAAAAACTTAAGAAATTCCTTCTTTCCAGATTTTCTCTTCCTTGTTCTGAGATCATCAGTCATTTAGAAAAAGAAATTGCAGAATTTACAGAAGGAGCTATTCTTCCGGACGATATAACAGTTGTTCTTTCTGAGTATTCCTTGTAAACAAATTGGCTCTGATCTGATTTCTGAGAATTATCATACAACAAATTCTTTACGGAGTATGGAATAAATGTTTATGTCTATGTAATCATCATTTTCATACTCGTATTCGCGTAATATACCTTCGCAGGTAAAATTGTTTTTCAATAATACCTTCTTTGATCCTTCGTTTCTGGAGTCTACTTGTGCTTCAATTCGGTTGTAGTTCAAAGTCTGAAATCCGTACCTGACCAATTCATTTATGCATTTGGTAATAATTCCTTTTTTTTGATGCGACTGTTTAATCCTGAAGCCAATTTCTGCTTTATTGTGATTTTGTTGAAAATTGTGAAATCCGATATCGCCGATATATTCGTCTTTTCCGATTTCAGTTATAATCCATCTTCCGCTGTTATTGTCAAAAAGAGAATTGCACCAATTAATTTGTTCAATAGCTTCGTTTATTGTTTTGATTTGAGAACCTTCCGTTCCGTAGTATTTCATAGTTTCTTTTTCCGAGCATATTTCAATGAAACCTTCGGCATCTTTAATTCCGGGTCTTCTCAATTTGCATGAATCCAGAATAAAATCCATAAAATATTATCCTTTTTAAAAAATGTTACTGAGTATTGATTAAATAAGAACTTTAGAAGTTCAACAATATAAAACTATATTTTTATAAATTGTAATAAAAAGGGATAGACGTAATTCAGTAAATGCATAATAAATAATTAAACAAAAATAAGCGAATAAAGAAAACAAATGAAAAACATCGACGACATGATTCCTTCTTCCTTTTCTCCGGAAGAAGCTTCAGCCTTTAAAACAGCTTTTCTCAAAAATCTTTCACTGAAAGCACATTTGTTTTATAAAGGAAAAATTGAAATTCTTCCGAAGGTTCCTGTTTCTTCATTGGATTGGTTTAATCTCTGGTACACTCCGGGTGTTTCAAAAATTTCTACAGAGATTAGGGATGATAACAGTAAGTCTTTTGATCTCTGTCTGCGCGGTAATCTTGTCGCTGTTGTCAGTGATTCAACAAGGGTATTGGGAGACGGAAATTGTACGCCTTCAGGCGGTTTAGGCGTAATGGAAGGTAAAGCCTTTTTGATGAAGTACCTTGCAGGAGTTGATTCTTTTCCGCTTTGTATAGATTCGAGAGATTATACCGGAAAGCATAGTGCAGAAAAGATTATTGATTTTGTAAAAATGGCAGCTCCTTCATTCGGAGCAATAAACCTTGAAGATATATCCCAGCCGAACTGTTACATTGCACTCGACAGACTCAGAGAAGAATGTTCCATCCCGGTCTGGCATGACGATGCGCAGGGAACAGCTTGTGTTGTACTTGCTGCGCTGATTAACTCGTTTAAGCTTGCGGATAAGAAAATATCAGAAGCTAAAATAGTTTTTTTCGGGGCAGGGGCTTCAAACAGCGCGGCGGCTAATTTTCTGATTCTTTACGGAGCAGATCCGGCTAATATTATAATCTTCGATGAACATGGATCTCTTCATTCGGACAGACAAGATCTTGAAAAAGATGTAAGATTTTACAGGCAATGGGAACTTTCAAAAAAAACAAATCCGAATAAAATCAAGACACCTGACGACGCATTTAAAGGCGCCGATGCGGTAGTGGCTTTTTCAGTTCCCGGTCCGCATACCCTGAATGCTTCATGGATTAAAAGCATGGCGCCTAAAAGCATTGTGTTTGCATGTGCGAATCCCGTTCCGGAAATATATCCATACGCGGCAAAAGAAGCAGGGGCGTTTATTGTTGCTACTGGACGCGGAGATTTTCACAATCAGGTAAATAATTCAGTTTGTTTTCCCGGTATATTGAAGGGAGTTCTTTCTGTCCGTGCAAAAAAAATTACTGATTCAATGGCAATCAATGCTGCGCAGTCAATAGCTTCTTTTTCCGAATCGAAAGGGATTTCGCCTGATAAAATAATAGCTTCCATGGATGAAAACGAGCTTTTTGCGAAACTCGCCGCCGATACTGCGGTGTGCGCTATAAAAGAAAAAACCGCGGCAATAGAAACGGATTATGAAACTGTATATTCTTCCGTGATGGAAGAAACAGCAAGAGTAAGAAAGTCGATAGAGCTTCTTTTTGATTCAGGTATAATCAAAGAACTGCCGAAAGAAATAATAGACGAAGTTTTTCAGCAAACTCTTTTATCGGCAGGGAAAAAATGAAAGCATCCTTTTCCGTCAGAATTAAAATCAAAAAGGATTTTTTAATAGAAGCGGTTAATTCATTTCTTGCGGCTGATTCGAAAATTGCTGAAATGAAACTTCTTTCGGAAGAAGGGCTTTTCCAGAATTATTATTTTAAGATTATTTCATCCGATACTCAAAAATTCAAAATATGTATAAATCTTTTAAAATCATCCGACGATAAATTCATGAACATCGAGTGCGTTAATGATCTTGAAAAATCATTGAAAGAGGGTGTACTTAAAGTTGTTCCGACTCTTCCGGCAGATACTCCCGAAAATTATGAGATGAATATTCTAGGAGGAAGGGAAATTCTGCTTGATAGCATTCTGGAGTCTGAAGATCCATATGAAATATCAGGCATAAGAAAAACCTCAGCTTTCATTTCGGTATTGAATAAGAAAAGAGCAAAAGAGTCTAAGCTGTTTTTCAGCGAATATGCAAGAGCTGAAGCGGATTCTCTTTCTGCTTCGCTTTTCTCGGAAATAAACGCTTTTCCTTTTGTGCTGGAATATGAAATTCTTGAAGACCTTTACAAAACATTAAACTCATTCGAAAAATCTTTTTCTTCGATACGCTTTCTTTTTCTTGATGACAGTCATGATGTTTCCATTTATCAGCATATGACTGAAAACATTCATATTCCTTTTATTTCAAACTACTATGACGAAATTCCGCTGTTTATCATAACTGCTGTTTCAAAAATGCTTACAAAGCACAGGCAGAAGCTTTCAGAAAGCACTGTCGGTTTTATCGGAATCAATTCATCGGTTATGCGTTCAGTAAAGCTTTTGAAAAAAATGTCATGCGAAAGAATTCTCGGTTTTGACAGCAATGAAAAAGTTATGCTTTCGTTTGAAAGAACAGGAGCTCTTGCAACAACTGCCGAAAACATTTTCGGAAACTGCGACATTGTCGTTATGATAAAGAACTGTTTCACTAACGAAGATGCCGAAAGAATGAGGCCGAACCTTCTGGTGATTTCAAATCTTGATGACGAAGAAGAAGATGGTAAGATAGTTTCCAATAGAGCTTGCAGGGATATATTGAAAGGAAAATGGTTTGATTCTTCAGCGTTATTTTCTTTTATTCTGCCTGAAATGATTCAGAAGAAGGTAATGTCTCTTAGTGATGATATTTTGGTTACTTTATCACAGAAAATTGAAAAAGAAATATCTTCGGATTTGAAATTTCCCGGACCGTTTGATGATAAAATGAAGAATACCGTAAAGGAAATGTTTGATTAAACAAGAGTTCAAAATAAGTTAAAAGAATATCTTTTTCATAATTTTATCTGAGATAAATCTTCCAGTAAATTTCCTTAAATTCGAAAGTTTTGCTGTGTAATGATTTTTCTTCCCCTTCTGAAGAATTCTTCATAAAAAGCGAGCTATTCATGTGATATCTGATATTGTTATCTTTATCTGTTATCATAGCCAGATTGGAAACTGAACTTTTTATCTTTTCCGAAGGCACTGCCCCTATAAGTACTCCGATAATTTTTTCCTGGTCTTTTACAGGTACGGCAAAGAATACAGCCGGGTCGGTTGATGAAGATGGAAAGATTGAGAAATCATAAATAGATTGTTCTCCGGCAATAGTCTTTTCAAAAAGTGAAGGAAGCGGAGATGATCCGAAGGAAACATAACTCTTGCCGAGAATTTCATCATCCTTCATAGTATAAATTATTTTCCCTTCTGCGTTCATCAAAATGCATTCAGAAAAATCCGAAGTAGATAAACTGTTAATAATTTCAGTAATTGCTTCTCTTTCAAGCGGATAATAGTGAGACCCGCCGTAATTCATTCTATTGAGATGAGAAAGGTTTTTTATCAGATTTTTGGAAGAAATAGTTTCCGAGGCTTTTGCCAGACTGTTGAAAGTTTCTGACATCAAATTAGAAAGTCTGTCAAATGACGGACTTTGTCTTATTTCAGTCTTTGTGCACGAAAGGAATAATAACAATATGATAAAAAGCAGATGTTTATGAATCATTATATCACCGGTGTTATAACTGAATAATCGCATACGTTTAATTGTCGGTTATTAACTGAAATAGAATCAGAAATATTTTCTTGACGGGTTTATGAAAAAAAGCAGATTTCCGTCAGAGAGGAAATTATGAAAACTGATAAAGAACAGATTCTGAAGCTTATTAAAAAGGGCATCAGGCTGAAATCAAAGCCGCCTAAAGTAGAAACGCCGAAAACGGTATACAGCCGGAAGAAAAAAGACGGGAGGAAATTCGATGACGATTCCTCCCTTTTTATTTTTTCAGCTCCTGCGTATAAATTTTTCTCAGCTCTTTAAAAAAATTCAAATATCCTTCAGTTTTGTAATCCGGATAAGTCCACTCGAAAAACACATAATCTTTTTTTGACCAGTAGTATTCATTTTCAAGATAGATACCGTTTCCTATATAAATACGGTGATAGTATTCCTTGCATGATGCAAGATAGACGTTCGAGAGAGTGAGATAGCCCGGATCGATGTTTATTCTGCGTTTTCCATTGTCTAAAAATAAATTCTCAATTTCGTTTGAATGGATTTTTATCAAAGACATTTGATCTCTTTCAATTAACGGGTCGAAAGCTATCAGAACTTTGTTCAGGTTTTGCCCCATCGATTCATAATAGCAGGTGTGCTGAAATGGAAAACTGTCAGATTTCAGAATTATTTTCCCGTAGCTTTCAGAAAGTAATGAAATTGTTTTATCGAGAATTTCTTCATCCGAATAGATGAAACCGCAAAAAAGTTTTGCTTTCGGCGGATAAATGATTTCAGCCATTGCGATGCCTTTTAATAAAATTTATAAAATCTTCCGGCATAGGAGAGTTTATTTTAATATTTATTCCGCTATCAGGATGTTTTATCTCAATTGATGCGGCGTGAAGAGCACAGCGTTTCATAAGGAGTTTTTCTTCGAGTTCGGGAGTCATTCCTTCCTTTATGAAGCGGACAAAAAGAGAATCATCTCCTCCGTAGATTTTATCCCCGACTATGGGAAAACCTGAATTTTCAAGATGCACTCGTATCTGGTGAAGCCTTCCGGTTTCGGGAAAAGCCTTGATGAGCGAAAAATTTCCGAAACTGAAAACTTTACTAAATGAAGTGTAAGCCTTTTCGGTTCCTTCTTTCCCCGCGGTTCTTTTTTTTCTGACGATGCTTGTATTTTCCGGGGAATCTCCTATTGAAGCGGAATTCTCAAATTCGGCAGGAGGCATGCCGTGTACAATTGCCGTATATGTTTTTTGTCCCTTTGATATTTCTTCCTGAAGTTTTGCCGCAGTTTGAGACGTTTTCGCGAAAAGAACTATTCCCGATGTTTCGCGGTCTATACGGTGAGCGGGGAAAAGTTTTGCAGAATATTCTTTTTCCAGAATATAAAGCAAAGTGTTTTGAAAATATTTTCCAGCGGGATGAACAGGCATATCCCCGCTTTTTTGAACTGCTATAAAGAAAGAATCTTCGTAAAGTATTTTGTGAGAAAAATCCACCGGTGGTTCTTCTTTTTCTTCAGCGGTAAATTTTATCAGATCTCCCTTTTTGAGTAAAAGAGATGAAAGAATGCACGGAGCATTATTTATGAGAATACGGCCCGATTTAATTTCTTTCTGCCAGGAGGATCTTGAAAGATATGAAAATCTTTCCGACAAATAAGAATCGAGACGGACAGGAAAATTGTCGTCATATGAACATTCATTAATTTTAACGGTCATTCCATTACCGTTTTTGAAACTTCCAGCATGTATCTTTTGTAAATATTATTGAGCATTTTTTCAGTATTCTTTATAAGTTCCCTGTCGGTTGAACGCTTGCTGATGTATTTGTTGACTTCAAGAATTTCCTTTTTCATTATTCGGCCGATTTCATCCATCTTGTTCGTATAAGCGCTCATGTTCCGCGTTTTAGGCTCGTTCTTGATCCTCATGGCTTCTTCGAGCTGCTGTTCGATTTCTTTGCGCTTTTTTTCTTCATCCTTAAGGCGGATAATCATTTCATCTGCGGCCATGGTAAAGTTTAACGGATTCTGGAGTTCAGAAACGGAAAAGTTGCTGCCTTTGAGATCGAATGCAAGCTCAGAAAAAATTCCGCATTTGAAAGAATAATTTAGAATCTGAGATAAATTTTCGTTAACAAACAGACGTTTCTTAAAAGGAGATTTCAAAAGAATTTCTGACTCATGATAAGGAATGAGAGTAATTTCTTCTGAAATTACATATGCGTCCGTTTGAGTAAGATATACAGAAAAAAGAACCTGATACTCAGGCAGAATTTTAGAATTATAGAAATAAATTTTATTTTTGATTTCTATCATCGCAGATGCTGCGGAAAGAGGATTCGGAAAATATACAACGATCTTTCCTCCGGTCATTCTGCTCACTGTTCCGCTGCTTTCCTTTGTTACATCGAGAATTGTAGAGAAAATAATTCTGGCGACAGTAGAACTGTCTGAACTTGATGACTGTGAAAGAATTTCTTCATAGTTGATTATATCAAAAAACATAATAGTCAGATTTTCAATTTTTGCCGATTTGAAATATTCTTCTTCTTTCATATATTCTTTTGAAAGATCGATGGAAGAATCTCCGAAACCCTCGTGCTTTTTGAAGATATTTATTATAAAGTGATCGATATCTTTTTTGTCTTCGTACGGCAGATATCTGAGAAGAGGAATAATGTCCTGAGAGATTGCATATTCTTCTCTCAGCAGTGAAATGAAGAAAAATCCAAGCTCCACCGAAATATAGCTTTCAAGGGTATTCAGAATATCTCTCTGTACCGCCTTATTTCGTATTATCATCATGTCTCTGATTGTTTTTAACGCATCAGCAGAACCGTCCTGAAGCATTGCCATGCAGGCAAACATTCTGACTTTTATTGAAGAATCAAGCAGGCATTTCTTAAGGAGATTTGTTACAGATTTTTTTGATTCTGCGGAAACTGATTTGAGGAGAAAATCAAGAGCTCTGACAATTCCTTCTCTTGTTGAGTTGTCCGTCGTTTCAACAAAAAGTTCATTAAGATAAAGGACGTCCTGCTCAAAGCCGCATTTTCCTATAAGCTGAACAGCTGTTTTTCTTATTTCGGGATTAGCATTTGTTTCTGCAATTGCCTTTGCTATCTGGCTTGCCGCTTTGTTGTTTGAAATATCGCGTCTGATAACAATGTTAAGAATTCTCAGAGCCATGTCATCGTTGGTTTTGTGATTGTCCTTTAGATAATCCAGAAGAATATTTAGTGATCTCTGATCGGAAAAAAGTGAAAACAAATCAACTGCTTTCATTTTTTCGGATTCGTCGCCGCTCATCAGCAGAACTTCGAGTTCGCTCAGCATGTACGGATAGTTAAGACGGGATAGAGCGATTGTTGCGGCGTCAAAAATTTCAGCATCATGATATTTTTTAATGTAATTGAAAATTTTAACGAGAGAAGACGATGCATCCTCAATGGAAATTCTTCCGATTATTTCACAGAGTCTTATTATTCGGTTTTTCAGGTAGCGTTTTTCAAAATCAATATCCTGAATGCGTGTTACAGAAATTGATTTTGCCTTCTGGTCGGTATCCCAGAGTATATCTATAAGAGCAGAAAGATTTTCTTTTTCTGCTTCAGGTATATATTTAATCTGTTCGGAAATCTCCTCTATCAGGTTTTTCAACAGATACGAGTCATCATTCAGGAAAAAAAGAATTTTTTTCTTTATGTCGGGATTAAATCTGTTGAGAACAAGAGACCGTATTTTCTTGAAATTCTCAGGATAATCTTTTTCCATTATCTCGGGGATCATGAAAGATTTTCTATATGTTTCAAAAAAATTATCAAGCATTACGATGATGAAATTATTGATCTTGTTGCGCATCATGTTTGATGTGCGGTTATTTTTGAGCTTTTCAAAAAACTTTTCGAAGATCTGAATAATAAGTTCACTGTCTCTGTCTGTTACGGAAGAAAGTGAAATTAAATTTCTGAGGAAAACATCCGGTGTTCTGATTTTTTCGACATTGGCGAGAATTACAAAAAGAGTCAGATCTATCAGATCCGGATTATTGGAAGATAAAGCTTTCATCGTATAGATGAGATATTCTCTATGTCCGCAGGATATCATCGACAGAATAAATGCAGTTTTAGTTTGAGCAGAAGAAGCATCAAAAGATGTGGTCATTTTTCCCAGAAGAACCCTAATTTCAAGAAGGACCTTGTCATTTTCATCCGGAAGAACTGTAAATATTTCATTCTCTGCACGGCTTTCATATTTTGCCATTTCCTGCTCGGCTATGACAGCCAGAGCCTTGTATATAGAAGAATTCAATTCATCGTTGTTTTCTTTTAGAAGATTTTCATAAAAAGAGATTTCTCTGATTATAGTAGTTTCTATCGCAGATTTTCTTGCTTCAGTTTCTATTTGCTGATTTTCTGCAATCTGTCTGATGATGTCGGAAGTTTTATCTCCATATGGATCTATATTTCCGAGGACTGAAATCGATTTTGCTACAAAAGAAACTTTGTCAGGAATCGTTCTGTTCGCAGAAATCAGAGAAATGAGAGCAGAAGCTTCTTTTTCTGATCCGAAGGTTTCAATGTGTTCAAGAATATTGAAAATATCCTTATCCGAAAGTTTGGTTTCGGAAAGAAGAGATATGAAAGTTTCGGTTACACGCGGATTGTCAAATGCTTTGAGGTTTTCAATGGCGCTTGAACGGATTACCCCTTTTCTAGGGATGTCGCGGAGAAGAACATTCATGCCGTTTTCCGACTTCATAATTGAAAGAATTTTATGAAAAGCTATTCTTTCATATGGATTGAGAGTGAAGTTTTTGCTGATTTCAAGCTTCATTGCCTGAATAAAATCTTTTTCTATTGCCATACCAGAAACATATAATCAGCCTGCCGAAACTCAAGCAATATTTGAAATAGGAGAAAAAATCTTGGATTTTATTATAGTGATTTATTCAGCAAACAAAAAGACTTGCTTCCTGAAAGTGAAAATATAAGTTCCGGCATAAGAAATAAAATTTAGAGGTCGTGCAATTGGAAACTTTATTGATTAATGAGATTCGTAAAAGAAAACCGCTGATTCATCATATAACAAACTATGTTACGGTTTATGACTGCGCTCAGGCTGTTCTATCGTGCGGAGCATTGCCTGTTATGGCGGATGCTGTCGAGGAATGCGCGGAAATGACAGGTTACGCGGATGCTCTTGTTCTTAATATAGGAACGCTGAATTCACTGCAGATTTCGTCTATGATTGAATCGGGTAAAGCTGCAAACAAAAAAGGAATTCCTGTTGTTCTTGATCCGGTAGGGGCAGGCGCAACTAAATTCAGAAGAGATATGGTTGAAAAACTTTTGAAAGAATTCAGCATTGATGTAATAAAAGGA
>Ga0255345_1004976_pt1 | contig 13987 bp, 11 predicted proteins | sample wastewater_treat_6_FD_192415 | JGI IMG/M metagenome (GOLD analysis project Ga0255345, IMG submission 192415) | Wastewater microbial communities from Lulu Island WWTP, Vancouver, Canada - plant20 | ecosystem: Engineered > WWTP > Wastewater > Unclassified | place: Canada: Vancouver, British... | reverse complement strand
GTTCGTTGACAATGCGTGGGAAAAAATCGTTTTGTTCGGGATTTTCGCCGAAAAATTCTATCAACGCTTTGCGCATTTCAGCCAGAAGTTCGTCTTTGATATTTTTGTGTGCAAAAAGATAGTCCGGCGCAATGCAGGTTTGTCCGGCATTGATGGTTTTTCCCCACATTATTCGGCGCGCAGCCACTTTTAGGTCGGCATCTTCATCTACTATACACGGACTTTTTCCGCCAAGTTCCAACAGCAACGGCGTGAGATTTTTAGCAGCAGCTTCCATTACTATTTTGCCAAGTTTGGGGCTGCCCGTGAAAAAGATAAAATCAAATCGTTGCGATAGCAGCAAAGTATTGACTTGTCTGTCGCCTTGTACGATAGAAATATAGTTTTCGGGAAAAGTTTCGGTAATGATTTTTTCCATTACGCCGGCTACGTTCGGTGTGTAGGGCGACGGTTTGAGCATGGCGCAACATCTTGCCGCAATGGCTCCTACCAGAGGGCACATTAGCAAATTGACCGGATAGTTCCAAGGTGCAATGATTAAAGCGGTACCCAGAGGCTCGTAAATAATATAACTGCTCGAAGGAAAAACCGATAGTGATGTGGGTACGCGTGTTGGTTTCGTCCAGCGTTTAAGGTATTTTTGATGGTGTTTTATTTCTTGCAACACGATGCTGATTTCGGTCAGAAAAGCTTCGCTTTCCGATTTGTGTAAATCAGTCCAAAGTGCTTTGTAAAGTGCTTTTTCGTTTTTTATAATAGCATTGTAAAGCGCATCCAATTGCTGTTTTCTAAATGCGATGGATTTCGTTTGTTGTGTCGCAAAAAAATCGCGATGCGCCTGCAATGCCAATGGAATTTTTTCGGGAATCATTTTGCTATAAGTTGATTAACAACTGTTTAATAATAGATAACGATGTTTGTGGCGCCTCTTTCCAAAAATCGGTATATTGACCAATATGGTCGGTAATGCCCGGCGTATCGCTGATAATGCGTAGGCTCAGGAATGGCACATCGTAGAGGTAGCACACTTGTGCTATGGCGTTACTTTCCATGTCCACCGCCAAACCTTCTGGAAAGAGCGATTTAATATGTTTCAAACTATCAAGGCCGGAAATGAATTTATCGCCGCTACAAGTAAGCCCGATGTGAAGACGTTGCGCAATGTTAATTTGTTTGGCTGCGTTTAGCAGTTTTTTGTCGGCAAAAAAATAGAGCGGAAATCCTTGTATTTGTCCATATTCGTTGCCTGTGGAACAATCTACATCGTGGTACACTGTTTTTTCGCCGATAACAACGTCCATTACATTTACTTTTTTATCCAAACTGCCGGCAATACCGGTATTGATAATATAATCAGGATGGTAGTTGTGTATCATAGATTGAGCGCCGATAGCGGCACACACTTTGCCTATTCCGCTTTTTAGCAGAACAATGCGGTGATGTCCGATAGTGCCTTCTATAAAGGAATCTTTTCCGTATGTGGACTCTGATTTGTTGTCCAAAATAGTAACAACAAGATTTTTTTCGGCTTCCATTGCAACGATGATTCCAATTGTCATAACCTGTAATTTTGAGATTTTCTAATGCAAAGTTAGTCGTTTTTTTCACAATGAAAAGGTTGTCGCGAAAAATAATGGGATAAAAAGATAATTTGTTGTGATTTGGCTTTGTTTTAAATCGAAAAACAACTACTTTTACAACTATGAGTGTGGAAGAGATAAAAAATCGGAAAAATGCTTGTAGAGAGCTGATAAAACAACGTAAGCAGCAGTTTACCGTCGAAGAGTTGCGGCAAAAATCAATTGTGGCTGTCGGTAATTTATTAGCATTACCCGTAATGGCACGTGCCCATACGGTGATGCTTTACCATTCGTTGCCCGATGAAGTGGACACGCATTTGCTGATACACCAATTAATCTCTTCTAAACGAATTGTTTTGCCTGTTGTTTGCGGTAAAAAGGCTTTTCCTGTCGAATTGCGCCATGAAAAAGATGTGTCGGAAGGCCCTTACCGCATTATGGAACCGCAAAATCCGACTGTTTTTTCCGAAACTATTGACGTGATTGTTGTTCCGGGTGTGGCTTTTAACAGACAAGGGCACCGTTTGGGGCGCGGAAAAGGCTACTACGATGGTTTGTTGGCGCATTATCCCGATGTTCAAAAAATAGGCTTATGTTTTGATTTTCAGATTGTTGAAACTATTCCAACAGAACAACACGACATAATTATGGATAAAATTATAACCGATTGACCAATGTTAATTGATAAAAATGTTTGCCACGAAAAAATTTGTTGGAACAAAAAAAAGTGCTACCTTTGCAAACTCAAACAAGCCCAGATGGCGGAATAGGTAGACGCGCTGGTCTCAAACACCAGTGGATTCACTTCCATGCCGGTTCGATTCCGGCTCTGGGTACGAAAAAGTCCCGTTAAATCATTTGATTTAACGGGACTTTTGTTTATCGAACAGTAGTTTTGCGTCCGTTCTAAAACTATTGGCATAAGTTAAATTAAAGAAACTTTCGCCAAATAAAGCTAAAAATATTTTTCTGTAATATAATCTTTTAATTCCTTACCACAAACATTTATTATTTCTTGCCAAGTCACAAAACTCACTCTTCTACGCAAGTTGTCAATTTTAATTGCGGCTGTAACTTCAAAAAGTGATTTTATCAAATCTATTCTTGTTTCATCACAAAGCAGCGTAAAAGAAAAATTATTGTAGTACGCGACTAAAATATTTCTAATTAACTGATAATTTAAATAATTCTCTTGACTTTTAGGCAACAAATTTTTATCAAATACCAATTTGAAATCTTTGTAATTATCGATTTTTTCAAAGGTTTCTTCTTCAAAATCAGTTTCGGTTAATTTTGCCTCAAAAATAGAATTTCCTATTTTCATATCAACTTCAGCCATATATTGTCCTTCTTCATAGAATTTTTTTCCAAACTCTATTCCGTGTTCAATGTCAATACTTAATAAATCAATCACTCCTTTCCATTTCAAAATTTTAGGAAAGCAAAAAATATTCATCAACAAAGCATCCGAACTATTTGAAGATTGCATTTCAAAAGTATTTTCAACTTGTGGATGTTTCTTTTTCGTACGCTCTATCCAATCTGTATTTTTGCAAATATTTTCCATTGTGTTTTTATGAAAATTCATTTCAGTATTATTCCACACAAATGCGGAAGAAAATTCTTTTCCTGAAAATTCATTTGGATATTTGGCACAAATTTTCAGTGCATTTTCTTTTAATCTTTGTTTGAGATTATCGACATAGTTCATAATTACTTATTTTAGATTTTTGTTAAACAATTAAAAGCGTGTCGCAAAGAGTTTTCGTGGAAATCATAATTTGACAAAATTTGAATTAAGTCGGCTGGGTGCTCCAACGCAATTTCCAATGTGCTTTTTCCCGTTTCATCAGTCAAAACACCCACAGCATTTTCGATTAATTTTTCAAGATAGAACTTAACCTTTTCTGTATCGTCTATGTATATGGCTTTCAAAAACATTTTTTTCAAACAATCGGTATAAAAATCCACATCAGTATCAATGCTATTTTCTAATAAAGTTGTTGCCAATTTCCAATTATTTTTTTTAAGAGCGTCATCAAAGATAGCTGGTCTTGACTGTTTTTTGGGAATGTAAACGCCGTCTTCATAGCAAAAATTTGTAGTGCTTTTGTTCTCGTGTATTTCATCAGCTAATGCCCTATCCAGTCTCTTTTTATCCAAACCTGCGCCATATTCGAGCAAGAGTTCCATTATTTCTTTGTTTTCTGTTTTTTTAGCAGTACGTATCGCAGAAAATGCAGTACGTCGCCAAAAACTTTCGCGATTTATTTTTTTACCATTTTCCAAAAGCATTTTCAAGATTTCAAGATTTCCCAGCTCTGTTGCAAGTACAATGGATTTTGCTCCAAAATAAGTTGCTGTATTGATTTTTTCTTCAATCAATGCTTTTTCTACTTCACTAGCTTTACCGGTTTCTACTGCTTTGAATAAAATTTCGTTTATCATATTTGCCAAACATTAATTTGTCCAAAAAAACACTATATCTCTAAAACATTAAATTACGCAAAATAAAGGGCATTCTCGCTTATGTGCGGTATTACTTTCCGGCATGACCGCAAACATCTAATTTATGACACAAAGATACAACTAATTTTTAGTATTAAATACATTTTATCAACTTTATGGATTTACAAATAAAGAAATAGCGATGGTGAAAGGAAAGAAAAATTTAGTGGTTAAAAATTAGGATAAAAAATATATTTATTGTACTTTTGCTTGGAAAAATAAAACTAACAACTTTTACTTAAAAACAAAGGAGATTTCAAATACAGAGCAAAATGCTTTAAAACCACTATTTTACAAGAAAATAGAAATAACAACAAAAACAGAAGATAAAACAGCATACAATTTGTTTGATACATTCTGTTAATATTTTAAATTTAATACCTATAAATTATGAGAGTAAGAAAAAACATTGCAATTAGCGAAAACGGATTTATTTTTAATCCGCTGACAGGAGACAGTTTCAGTGTAAACGAAACAGGCGTTTTTATTGTCCAAAAACTAAAAGACGGTGAAAGTGACGAAACAATTATCCAAAATTTGAAGGATAAATATGACTTGGACACTTCCACCGCCGAAAAAGATTTTAATGATTTTTTATCCATGCTGCAAAGCTATCAATTGATTGCCAATGACTAAGAGAAAAATCACAGTAGCAGTTTCCGGACTGAACAACATTGACAGTCCGGGACCGGGAATTCCCGTTATTCGAGGATTAAAAGAGAGTGAAACCTTTGACATTCGTATCGTGGGCTTATCGTACGAAACTCTCGAGCCCGGAATTTATATGAGCGACTTGGTGGACAAAGTCTATCAGTTGCCATTGCCAACAGCCGGTTCTGCCGTGCTGAAAGAGAGACTAAAATACATCGTAAGTCAAGAGAAAATAGATGTATTGATACCCAATTTCGATGCCGAACTGCACAATTTTATCAAAATTCAGGACGAACTGAAATCGGAATTGAATATCGCCACATTTCTGCCATCACAAGCTGTTTTTGATGAACGTCAGAAGTCCGAATTGGGCAAGTTTGGCGAAAAATATGGCGTAAAAGTTCCTGAAAGCCACATGATAAATCAGGTTTTAGAAATCAAAAAACTGGAAGAGACCATGAATTATCCGATGGTTATCAAGGGGCGTTATTACGATGCTTACATTGCTCAGTCCTACGAACAAGCCAGTTCATATTTTTACAAAGTCGTGGCAAAATGGGGCTATCCTGTTATTGTTCAGGAGTTTGTAACAGGCACAGAGGTAAACGTAACCGCTATCGGAGACGGCAAGGGAAATTGTATAGGTGCTGTGGCAATGCGGAAATTGTACATCACGGACAAAGGAAAAGCATGGTCGGGTATTTCGTTAGAAGATGATGAACTGATGGCGATTTCTCGAAGAGTAATTGAAAATAGCAAATGGCCCGGCGGTTGCGAATTGGAATTTATCAAAACCAAAGATGATGAATACTACCTGCTTGAAATGAATCCGCGTTTTCCGGCTTGGGTTTATCTTGCCAACGGATGCGGACAAAATCACCCCGAAGCACTTGTAAAAATGGCTCTCGGCGAAGAAGTTCAGCCATTTACCGATTATCAGAGCGGTAAAATGTTTATTCGTTATTCCTACGACCAAATTGTGGATATATCGGAGTTTCAACAAATTTCCACAATGGGAGAAAAATAACTATCGGGCTTTGGCTCAAACTTTCTATTGTAATCTAATTTTCTAACTTTTAAAATCTAATTTCATATGTTTCCAACTTACGAAAGTCCAACAATTAAAAAATTAAATGCCGGAATGATGAATAAATTCGGCAGCAGAACAGAATACACACCTGTAAAATTTATTGATAATGTGGCAGTTGCCGATTTAATGGACAAATATGGCTCGCCACTGTTCGTTATCAGCGAAAGAACTATTCGGCAGAATTACCAAAAAGCCCTGAAAGCTTTTAAAATGCGTTATCCCAAAGTGCAATTTGCGTGGAGCTATAAAACAAACTATTTAGATGCGGTTTGTAAAGTGTTTCATCAGGAGGGCAGTTGGGCGGAAGTTGTTTCCGGTTTTGAATATCAAAAAGCCATTCGCAACGGCGTTCCCGGAAATCTGATTATTTTCAACGGTCCCGACAAATCCAAAGAGGATTTGATTTTGGCAGTTAAAAACCGCTCGCTTATTCATATCGACCATTTTGATGAGCTGTATATGCTGATTGAGATTTTGGAAGAGATAAAAGACACAAAAGCTCGCGTAGCAATTCGCGTGAATATGGACACCGGCATCTATCCGCAGTGGGACAGATTTGGTTTCAACTACGATAACGGGCAAGCGTGGAATGCGATTGTAAAAATTATTGCACAAGAAAAACTGCAATTAGAGGGTCTCCATTGTCATATCGGAACGTATATGCTTACTGCAAATGCTTATGCAGTAGCTGCCCGCAAAATGTGTGAGCTTGCTTTGAAATACTCCAACACCACCGGAGAAAACATAAAATACATTGACATGGGAGGTGGATTTTGTTCGGCAAATACACTTAAAGGCTCTTATTTACAAGGAGCAGACATTATTCCCACTTTTGATGATTACGCCGAAGCGATTACTAACACCATTTTGCAATTTGGTTTTCGTCCCGACGAATTGCCCCTGTTGATTTTGGAAACAGGACGAGCATTGATTGACGAAGCTGGCTATCTGTTAGGAACGGTTCTGGCTACAAAACGTCTTGCCGATGGGCGCAGAGCTACGGTACTTGATACGGGCGTAAACATTATGTTTACATCGTTTTGGTATAATCACCGCGTTTCGCCGGCTCAGGATTTTTCGCAACATGCCGAAGAAACAGTACTTTACGGTCCTTTGTGCATGAACATCGACTGTTTGCGCGAAAGCGTACTTTTGCCACTTCTTAAAAAAGGTGACCGTATTGTTGTTCACGAAGTTGGAGCATACAATATGACCCAGTGGATGCAGTTTATCACTTTGAGACCCAACATTGTAATGATTGATACGAAAGGCGAAGTACACCTAATTCGTAAGCAAGAAACAGTAAATACTATTGTGGATTGTGAAATTGTGCCGGAACATTTAAAGAAATTTGTAATATAATCACCTCGATAAATGCGAAGCAGAGCCTCCCTTAAATCCGTCGCCAATCTGCATCTGAAAGCAACTTACAACAGCTACGGACAGATTTTCTTTTCCATGCAAACTTGGCTTGCGGTAACCATACTTATTGTAAGCATGTTAGATGTGCGAGTAGGGTTTGGGGGATTGGTAGCTGTGATGATCACCAATTTGCTATCTCATTTACTTGGGTTCTCGAAAGAAAAAATTGCTACCGGTGTTTACGGTTTCAATGCCGTTTTTATGGGAATGAGTCTGATGTTTAAGTTTTATCTTAACTCATCGTTTTTGCTCTTTTACATTTTCGGTATTGTACTTTCATTTTTGCTAACGGTTTGGCTCGAAACGGTATTTTCAAAGAAAAGTCTGCCCGTGTTGACTTTGCCTTTTGTTATCACAAGTTTTATTATTGACTTGTCATTCAAGAGCTTTGCCAATATCGAACAGATTACTCAGTTTGACCGATTTACCGTTTTGTTAGCTAAACAAATGAGTGTTCCGTGGTATGGTTTGGTACATTCGTTGGATAATATTCAGCTTCCGCAACTCGTTTACTATTACTTTAAAACGCTGGCTTCCATTTTTTTCACTGATAGTATTTTAGTTGGGATATTAATTTTTGTTGCGCTGCTCATACATTCCCGCATAAAATCGACTGTTGCTTTTCTCGGATTTTTCTGTGCTTTTGCAGTAAGTAAAATTGTGGGCTTTGATTTACAGCAACTTACTGCCAATCTTGCCGGGACCAACTTTATTTTTTGGGGAATAGCGATGGGAAGTTTTTTTATTATCCCAAATATTTACAGTTATCTGCTTGTGGCGGGGCTTACACCGGTGCTTTTTCTTTTGTATGCAGGTATTGAGAAAATAATTGCAGGGTCAGGATTGTCGTCATACACATTGGCATTCAGCGTGTTGACTATTTTGTTGATTTATGTACTTATCCATCGTACGTTTAATAAATTTTTTGTTTTTCCGCTGATACAGTACTACAATCCGGAAAAGACGGTGTATAAAAGAGTAAATTTTTTGCAGCGTTTTGAAAACGATTTACCATTTAAAATGAAACTTCCGTTTTTGGGAGAATGGACTGTAAGTCAGGGATATCATGGGGAAATCACACATTTAGGCGAATGGGGAAACGCACTTGACTTTGTAATAACCGATAATGATAAAAAAACCTACTCGCTACCCGGAACAAAAAAAGATGATTTTTACTGTTACAATAAACCCGTACTGGCTCCGGCTGATGGCTATGTGTATCAAATCAGCAATATTACTAAGGACAACGAAATTAACGACGTAAACACAAATAAAAATTGGGGTAATACAATTATTATCAATCACTTGAACGGGCTTTTTACTCAAATTAGTCACCTGAAACAAGATAGTTTTACAGTAAATATCGGAGATTATGTGACTAAAGGAACAGTGCTTGCCTCATGCGGAAATTCAGGTCGTTCGCCCGAGCCACACATACATTTTCAGATTCAGTTAAGTCCCGAAATTGGAGCGAAAACGCACCCTTATCCCTTCGGTTACTACTTTGAGAAAACAAACGATAAACCGATTTTGCGAATTGGCGATGTTCCGACCGAAAATTCCATTATCTACAATGTGGATTGTTTGGATTTGATATATAACGCTTTCAACTTTAAGCCCGGTAAAGAGCTGAATGTCAACTTTAATGGTGAAAAAGTAAAATGGACGGTTGCAACCAATGCCTACAACCAAAGTTATATTTTCTGCGAAAAATCCAAATCAACAGCATACTTTGTCAATGACGGCACGATGTTTTATTTTACCGACTTTGAAGGGCGAAAAAAATCTGCACTTTACACGTTTTATCGCAGTTGCTTCAGACTTTTGCTTGCAGGTGAACGGAGTATTGAGGTTAAAGACAGCATTCCTCTGTCAAAAGAGCTGCCACTGACTCTCAAATGGTTACAGGATTTTATTGCCCCAATAGTTCTACTCAGTCGGGTAAATTTTTCATCAAAATTAAACCGATTGGACAATCCATATTATCCCGAGAATGCCGAGTTTGTAAACCGAGTTGAGGTCAAATCTTTTTGGAAAAAAGAACAACCGACAGAGTACACCGTAGCCATATCACAGTCTAAAATTGAAATTAAATCGAAGAATTTGAGTTTATGTATCGAATAGTTTTTAGCTTGATAGCGGTATCTGTTTTTGGGACGGTAAAGGGGAAAAATACGCTTGTATTTGATACTTTAGATAAAAATCAACAAACGGCATATTACGACAGCCTTACTTTTGTTCAATATAATAATTTGGATTATAAATCTCTGAAAACCACAATAAAAGAAGCTGAACGATTGGGGATAAGTTTTCAGTATCTGAATTATCGTAAAGCCATAGCATATTACGAACTAAAAAACTATGCAAAAGCCATAAAGTACTACGAAAAAGCCCTTTACGATGTTCCCGATGACATGTTTTTAAAAGAGAGCTTATATTTTGCTTATTTGCAAAGTGGACAAGATGTAAATGCTACTATTTTCGCACAAACACTTCCAAAAACCAGTCAGGAAAGAATTGGATTTTCTTCTTCGTTTCTCGATTTTATCAACTTTTCAGGAGGATATACTTTTAGCGACAACAATGAAAAATTGCGAAACGGCATAGCCAATCTCGATACCATCAATCAGTATCAAGATATGATATCGGGCGGGATAATTTTTGGGCTAAACCTTTCTAACCGCGTAAAACTTATTGCAGGCTATAACCTGTTCAGCACAAAGTTTGAGCGTTTTGCTCAAAATAGTTTACAACACAAAGATATACTGTCGCAACATCAACTTAATATTGGCACGGAATTTTATTTAAAATATAACTTTTCACTCGGTTTTACCGGCGGTTTTTATGCTATTGATAAAAACTATAAATCTACTGCTCAAAATTCAGGAAATGAAACCGAACAAGGAGGGGAACGAGCAAGACAATCTTCTCAATCAATGGATTACAAACTATCGGCATTAATTTTTCTCAACAAACGATTTATCTACGTAACACCTGAAATTTCTTTCGCATACTCCAATTTTGCTTCTTCTCATCAGTTACAGTCTAAGTTGCAATTAACTTATTATCCATTGGGGAATTTGAATTTTTACGGAATTACTTCGGGAGCTATAATTTTTGACAGCGATAAAAAAAGAGGTAACAAGGCTGTTGTTTCTCAAAATTTAGGCGGTAAATTATTTAAAAATATGTGGTTAGATGGCATGATAAGTGTAGGTAACCATCTGAATTACATAACAGAACGCTCATTTATTGTGTACGATACCTACGACCCAATTTTGCTTATGTCGAATTTAAGCCTCTCTTATTATTTCAAAAAAATAACAGTTTCAACAACTTACTCATGGACACAAAAAGAAGGTTGGGCTTTCACAGATTATTACGCAAAATTATTAAAGTATAAGTATAATAATCATTTAATTAATCTTACAATAAAATGGAATCTTTAAAGAAAACTATAGCAATAGTTATGTTGCTCGTTGTGTGTGGGGTGTCAGCTTCTGCGCAAGTCAGTCCTTCCAAAATTTTTGAAAACAATTATGCCAAAGAAGCTTCCGGCGATTATCAAGGAGCTATCAATGACCTCGTTGGGTTAAATGGTTTCGATTATCACAAATCACTTCGATTAGGCTGGCTCAACTATTTGAATAAAAATTTTGATGCCAGCATTTATTACTATCAGCAAGCTGTAAAGCTACGCCCAAAGGCTGTTGAGGCGTTACTTGGACTTTGCAATCCGCTTGATGCACTTGGAAAAACAGACCAACTTGAAGCCACCTACAAAAAAATTCTCGCTATCGACCCAATGAATTCAAAGATAAATTACGCGCTCGGTAATATCTATTATTATCAAAAAAAATTCGTTTTGGCTGAAAAATATTTCGATTTGGTGATTAGCCTGTATCCTTTTGACTACTATTCAAATCTGATGTCAGGTTGGACAAAATATTTTTTAAACAAAAAAAACGAGGCTAAAATACTGTTTAACACTGTTTTAATAATATCTCCAACCGACAAGTCGGCAAGAGAGGGATTGGCGTTGATTAATTAATTGTTTGATATCATATTGCTTATACAGCATCAGAATTTAAAAGCCCGACAATTTTGTCGGGCTTTTGGTGAAAAATTTTATTCTATTTTACATTTTTTGTTGCGTCTACAGGTAAGTAAACTTGCGCCAGATAAAGGCAGAAAATGTCTTTGGTTTTGTCATTTTGAAGGTAACTTAACACCACATTTATAAAACTTTGTAAACTGTTTAATATTTTTTTCTTTTAATTCTCTGTTTTTAAAATTGTCATTCGCTGCTTTGTCGGGATAGATAATTACACAGTCAACAACTTCGTTGTCGCTTGTAATGTTTAATTTTTCCAAGACTTTCCTATCTCTCGCATAACCACTTAACTGTCGAATGTTATCAATGTCGTATTTCCCATCTTGAGTATAAATCTCTTTGTATTTTGTGTCAATTAAAATTTTGTCGTCCAACTTCATAAAGTCAATATCTCCGTAATGTCCACGTGTCTGCCTTTTGCCGTCTTCCGATAATTGATAAATAATTTTTGAACCATAGGCATCTTTCAGCAAGCTATAAACATATAGTTCAAACAACTTACTCATATCAATCCAAAATGGTGGTAGCTTTTTCTCGTCTGTTTTGTCTGTGTTTTTATAAGAATAGCCAAATCTTTTCAAGATTTGTTTTGCTAAGTCAATTGCTTCAACATATTCTTTATACAAAGCGTTTATCTTTATTCTTTTAATTTCTGAATAAGAGATATTTTCCGAAATATTGTTAAATGCTGACAATAGGCGATTTTGCTTTTGAAAGAGTAATTTGTATTTTTCTTTGTCCAAATGTTTTGCAGTGTAGCTTTGAACAAATAATAATGCTTTTTTCAATAAACGATTTTCAAGACAATCTGTACTGTATTCTTGAAAATGGCAATAAATACGGTCTTCTCGTTTTGATACAATGTTTTTTTTGAGATGTTGTGAAAAAATAATTTTTCCTTTAATTTTGCTATTTAGATTTTCTTCCCTAAAAATGTAATTACTTTTTAAACCATGCTTTGTAATTGTTTCAACAAGTGATAAAAAATGAACTACTAAAAATGGTGTTAAATCCCAATTTGCATTTTGGGTTTCAATTTGTGGTTTTTCAAAATCAACATGATAGACATCTTTTATAAATTTAGATATTTCAGAATGATGCAAACAATGCACAAACATTTTTACATAGTCTAAATTTTCAATTTTAGGTTCAACAGCTATGTAGCTTTCATTTTCTTTAATCCAATCGATTCCTATGTAATAGCTTGACCATAAATCGCCATACTTATCAAAACCTAAGCCTAATTTGAAATTATTTTTCAAATCGAGATGCGGGCTTATTTCTAATTTTTGTTGTTTAGAAAATAATCCTTGTTCTTTTATGACAAAAGATTTTTCTATTTTTCAAACTCTTCTTTCATTGCGCTTTTTTCAAGCATAATTATTCCGTCTTTTTCGTATTCTTCTATTAGAGGAATAATTTCAAATTCTAATCGCATTTTTAAATCATCTGCTGATTTGCAAAGAAAATAACTGTGTCCAATCATTAAATCGTCTGCGTTTAAATCAGGATTAATGTTGTTTGAAATGAAATCTTTTATTTTATCAAATAGACTTTCTGCTTTTTCTTTAACACCTTTATCATATTTGTCATAAGAAGAAATTACATTTTTGTCTGATTTAAGCGAAAAAAAAGCAAAACGTCTGCGAATTGCATAATCGATATGACCGATACTTCGGTCTGCAGTGTTCATTGTGCCGATTATGAAGAGATTTGAAGGAACTCCAAACGTTTCTTGTGAATATGGCAACGTTACTGTAATTTCATTTTCCTCACCAATACGCTTATCTTTTTCTAAAAGCGTTATCAGTTCGCCAAATATTTTTGAGATGTTGCCACGATTGATTTCGTCAATAATTAAAATGTATTTTTTATCTGTGCTATCTGCAATATAATCTTTAACATTATATTGTTCCTTTAAGTGTTGCAGAATTCCCCAAACATAAGTTATATTATAAATATCAGCTTCATTACCTTGATACATTTTCTTTATAGCATCTATATTTGCCGGAAAGTCTCTGCCTTCTTCTGCCTCGCTATTGTCAGAACGCACTCTAAATGTTTTACCTCCTCTATAAGTGACTGAAAATTCAGTTTTACTTTTAGTTTTCACTTTGATGATATTTTCAGAACATTCTTCTTTTAGTTTTTCAATAGCATCATTTAAAGAATCCATACTTGTTTTTTCCTTTGCTCTTTCGCAAATAGCTTTGAAAATTCCGTTCTTGATTTGGTATGTTATTTCTTTTGTATTACCATCAATTTCAGGTTTCAATCCTTCCACAAATTCTTCGTAGTCTAAGGACTGATGAAACGTTGTAAATGCAATTTGGTTTGCATTTATCAATTCTTTATAACGTTTCATTAAATCAATTCTACTGCTTGGAAGTTTATTTGAGCCGTCAATTAAAGCAACTGCAATTTCTGCTGTTTTATAAGTTTTACCTGTACCGGGTGCACCTGTAAGGATTAAATTTTTATTAGCTTCAACCAATTTTATAATGCTTTCCATTCCTTTTTGTTTTTCAATTAGACTTGAATTAATCTCTCTTAAATGTTCCAATAATTGCCACGGATATGTAATAATATCCATATTATTATCAGGTTCTAATACTTGCTGAA
>Ga0255345_1004953_pt1 | contig 14058 bp, 14 predicted proteins | sample wastewater_treat_6_FD_192415 | JGI IMG/M metagenome (GOLD analysis project Ga0255345, IMG submission 192415) | Wastewater microbial communities from Lulu Island WWTP, Vancouver, Canada - plant20 | ecosystem: Engineered > WWTP > Wastewater > Unclassified | place: Canada: Vancouver, British... | reverse complement strand
TGCGGTCGACCACCTCAACCACCTCCTCAGCGGTCTCGACTGTAACAAGTTCCCGCCCTGCGGCAGGGGAGGCCCCACGTCGACCGCCGACCGTGATCTGGTAATGGTCATACTCCGATTTCAGGAGATGGTATGGGCAGGAATGTATGCAAACGCCGCACTGAACGCATTTGCTCTCATCAAGGACTGAGACACCGTTTTTAAGGGCAATGGCGTGCTGTTTGCAGTACTCCACGCAGGTGCCGCAGCCGGTGCAGAGACCGGGAATGCGCAGAGGACGGATCCTGCCGATGATCCCGATGTCGTTTAGCAGCGGACTGTTGCACATGTAGGGGCAGCCGGATATGGCAATACGAAGCCGGATAGAAAGTACCTTCCCGAAGACACGCTCATCAATCTTTCTGGCGAGGTCGATGGTCTCGCAGTTAGCGTACTTGCATCGCTCCGTACCCGGGCAGGCCATGATGTTGACAACCTCGTTCTGCTCCGCACCGAGGGGTGTCCCATTCTTCTCAAGGGCTTTTGCAACCTTTTCAAAGTTTTCCGGCTTTACGTGCGGGATCTCCACCGTCTGGCGCATGGTGAGGTGGAGCGTGCCGTCACCATACTTCTCGCTGATCTTTCCCAGTTGCCTGACCTGCACCGCGGAGAGAACACCTGCCGGAATCCGAACCCGCACCGTTGCATACTCGGCATCACGTTCGGTGATGATCCCTCCCCGGGAGTATAGGTTCTGTTCCTGCATCATTCTACAGTAGTGGAGAACACCAGAATAAAAAAAAGATGGTCACGCGAGAGCAAGGAGAAGGATGACACCCGCCCTGACTATCTCGTTTGATGCCCCAACGATATCCCCATTTACCCCGCCAAAGACCCTCCGGGAGAGCACAAGCATAAGTGCGGTGATGGCAGCGGTGGCTGCAAGGGCAAGCACGAGAGCCAGCCGCGGCAGCGGCAGCAGGAATAGGGGAAGCGTCAGCAGGAATGCCGGGACCAGAAACCAGGGTTTTGCAAAACTATGGAGATAGGAATGCATACCCTCGCGAAACGGTCTACCCAGGGTCGTGAGCCAGGACATCGCGGTCTTGGCGCAGACCTCGGCGGTAAGTATGGTTAGAGGAATGTTTGCGACGGCCTGGAGCCCGGAAAACGCAAGGAGCGTGACGAGGATCCCCGCCGCAACGGCGCCCGCCCCTGTTGTCCGATCGGTCATTGCCGCGATCCTCTTCTCCAGCCCGCCGTGGGCCATAAGTCCGTCCCCCAGATCGAGCAGCCCGTCGAAGTGGTTACACCCGGAGAGGAGGAGCACCGCGGCGATGGCGACGGCCGCTCCCACAGGGGGTGATGCTATCCAGAACGTGACAATGGCCGCTATCCCGCCAATGAGATAACCGGCAAGGGGGTAAAGGTAAGAACGGCGGGCGAAGTGCTCGAACTCAACCGGTCTGCCAAGAGGGAGGGATGTGCAGAACTGGAAAAGGGCAAGAACCGATTTCACACCGATCCCATCGACTCACTGTAGAGGCGCGATGTGCAGCCAGCGATCAGCCCGGCGACGGCGTCATCCAGGAACGGCCCGAGTTTGCTTAAGATCCCCGGTTTCTTCTGGTCGTAGCGGGTGAACTCGAACCGCGCGTAGGTTCCTCCGATCACCTCGGCGATGGCCATCCCGATTATCTCGTCCGAGAGCAAAAAGACAGGATCGTCAGCGATCTCCGAGTTCTCTCGCTTCGTATAGAGTTCGTCCTCAAGCAGGAGGGCGCCGAGGAGGAGCGAGGATACGTTTGGGTCATCGAGAGCCTGCCCGATCTTCGCATCAAGCCTGCGTGCGGCCTCATCCTCATCTATCCCGTGGGGGATGTAGAGTTCCATCGCCGCAGCGACGATATCTCTGCGCAGGATACCATTCCCTTCCAGTCTCTGCTCTATCTCAAACATTGTTGAGGTATTTGGGTCGGGAAGTATTTGGCGTTTGGTATCAAGCCGATAAGTCCTTGAGGCTGCCAGCCTTTCAACCACCTCCAGATGCCGACGGCCGGCAGTAACCTCTTCTATCCTCCAGCACCCACTCTGTACTGATGTCTAACCCGTTCCTCTCTGAAGACCCGGGGATACGGCCTCGCCGCCCGATGATGGCGGTGGTGCTTGGAAACACCCTGCTATCAACCGTTCCCGGTATATCGGGTGCAGGGCCGACACCGGAGAAGACGCTGCTAACGCCGGTTCTGGATGCAGAACTCATCACGAACGGCGCGATCACAAGCATGCCGGCCAGACCAAACACCCCGACAGGTTGCCCGACACCGGCCTCCATCACCCGGTCGATGATGGAACTTACCGGGCTATCCCCCGTCTTCATCAACGCCGGGCTTGCGCACACCCCCACCGTCCCCTGTCTGGACGTCTACGGGAGACCCGGCGGCGATCCCCGCATAGAGGATGCGGTGCCGGATGCGCCGCTCCTCTTTGAACGGGGGGAGGCGATCGGCCGGATTCTTGCAAACTACAGCGACCTCCTGATGCTCGGCGAGTGCGTCCCCGGCGGTACGACCACTGCCCTCTGCGTCCTGCAGGCGCTCGGATACGACGCATCGGTCAGCAGCGCCTTCCCGAGAAACCCCCTTGACCTGAAGGAGGCCGTCTGTCGTGAGGTGCTCACCAGGATCCGGGAGACCGGGGTGGAGGAGCCCGTGGGTATCCTCCGCGCCGCTGGCGACCCCATGATGCCAGTCGCTGCAGGGATCGCGAGCACATACTCCGGTGAGATAATCTTTGCCGGCGGAACCCAGATGCTGGCCGTTGCGGCCGTCCTGAAAGCTTTGGGACGGAGGGTGCCGCACCTTGCGACAACGGTCTATGTCAGGGACGACCCCTCCGCAGGGTTCAGCCGTTCCGTAGCCGAAGTCGGCACCACCGCCTACTACGTTGACCCGGACTTCAAGAATATCGGCCACCCAGGACTTGCCCGATACTGTATCGGCGAGGTGAAGGAAGGGACGGGTGCCGGCGGAGCCATGGTGCTTGCATACCTCATGGGCCACAGGCCGGAGGAGATCTCACGAAAAATACTCGATTTTGTAATGAAGTATGCCTGAGGGAAGGACTATTACCCTTTTACGTCCATTTATTAAGCAATGCTTCCACTCTATGTGGTCAATAACCATGGACAGTTCAACCACCTGATCCTCCGGACACTCCGCGATATGGATATAGAGGCCAGGATGATCTCGAACATGACGCCGCCTGACGAGGTCGCCAGCGGCTGCCGTGGAATCATCCTTGGCGGCGGACCCACCCTGGAACGCGCCGGTCTCACCGGCGACTACCTCGACCTCGATATCCCGGTCCTCGGGATCTGCCTCGGGCTGCACATCATCGCAACAGCGCGTGGAGGCGCGATCCGCCGGGGTGCGAGCGGAGGTTTCGGGGGGGTTGAGGTGGAGGTCCTGGAACAGGATCCTCTCCTCCAGGGCTACCCCGAGAGGATGCAGGTATGGGCTTCGCATGCAGACGAGGTCTCGGTGGTGCCGGAGGGGTTTCTCCGGGTTGCAAGATCGGCCATCTGCGATGTGGAGGCTATGGTCTCTCCAGAAGAACGCCTCTACGGGATCCAGTGGCACCCGGAGGTCAGCCATACTTTTAACGGCCGCCTTTTATTCGAGAATTTTGATAGGATATGCTCGGAGTAGATGAGATCGCAAAACGACTCGGGTCGATAGGCTTCTGCTGCAGAGAGTGTGGCGGGTGTTGCCGGAGGGTCGGGGAAGACTCAAACCTTGTGCTGGTGGGCGCCGCTGAACTTCGTGAGATCATGGCTGCTACCGGGATGAAGAGGGAAGAGATTGTTGAGCCCTACCCGGAGTTTATCAGAGCAGGAAACGGTGGTGAGTACACCCTGGCCTGGTGCCTTCGGCGAACGCTCGATGCGTGTATCTTCCTCAAGGATGGCCGGTGCTCGATCTATGAGCATCGTCCGTGGATCTGCCGCACCTACCCATTCATGCTGGTCGATGATGACCTGATGATCTCGGAATGCCCGGGTCTCGGCGCTTCCATATCCCCCAGCGCTGCACGCGATGCTGCTGCCGATCTCTGCAGGCGCCAGGCCGCGGAGGCCGAGGAGGAGGCAGAGATCCACGAAATCTTTCGGGAGACGGAGATTCCACCGGGAAAGAGGGTCGTGATCGATAGTGAGGGCATGAAGGTGCTCGATGGCTGAGATCAGTCTCGTCGGGACGGCGCACGTCTCGCAGAAGAGTGTCGAGGAGGTAAGGTCGGCCATCGAGGAGTTCCAGCCCGATATCGTCGGTGTCGAACTCGATCGGGGCAGGTTTATCTCACTCACCGAGGAGACAGCCGAACCATCGGTGATGGAGATCCTGAAGAGCGGGAACTTCGGCCAGATCCTGCTCCAGTGGATACTCACATACATCCAGCAGCGTATCGGCGCTGAGACAGGGGTTAAACCCGGTTCCGAGATGCTTGCCGCCATCGAGGAGGCGCGCGCGCACCAGAAACCCGTTGCATTCATAGACCGCGATATCAGGATCACGCTCTCCCGATTCTGGGGTCTGATGGGGATCCGGGAGAAGATCAGGCTCGTATGGGCGCTCCTCTACTCGCTTGTGAGCGTCGATACGCAGGGGATTGAGATAGACGAACTCACGGATCAGGATGTGGTGAGCGTCGCGATGGAGGAGTTCCGGAAGTTCTCCCCGCGGGGCGCTCAGGCACTGATCGATGAACGGGACGCCTACCTTGCCCACCAGATCCTGATGCTTGCCAGGAGCTATGACCGTGTTCTGGCGGTCATCGGTGCCGGGCACATAAGGGGGGTGCAGCGCTACCTCGACGCCCCGGAGACGCTGCCGCTGTTATCTGACCTGACCGCCGAAGTGAAGAAAGGACTGCCGTGGGCAAAGATCCTGGGAGCGGGTGTCACCATCCTCTTTCTCCTCCTGATCGCCGCGATAGCCTTCTCGGGGGTTGGACTGGATGTCCTGCTGACCGCCATCATATACTGGGTGGTGATCAACGGTCTCCTGAGCGCCGCATTCACGGTTCTCGCGGGGGGGCACCCACTCTCGGCGGTCACGGCGTTTGCCGTCTCCTGGATGACCTCGCTCAACCCGCTGCTTGCGGCGGGATGGTTTGCGGCCATCGTCGAGGCGAAGATAAGGAAACCTGCCACCGGGGAGATCAGGCAGATAATGGAGGCCGAGACCTTCTCCGAGATGCGGCGAATCCCGCTATTCCGGGTGGTGCTGGTCGCGGCTCTCGCGAACGTCGGGAGTTCGATCGGGACTTTCGCCTACTTCCTCTTCATCTTCCCGGTCCTCGGGATCGATCCGTCGGTGATCATCGGGGATGGGTTCTCTAACATGCTTCAGGCGATAGCGGGTCTCCTCTAGGACACACACCTGTTGCGGGAGCGCAGCATCCAATCCTGTTCCCCAAGGTATTTAGACGTGGAATACCCACAATCGTTGTATGAGCTCGATTGGTGGAGCGGTTAACCTTGCTGTCACGGTGATCCGGAGCAGACACAGCGTGCGGAAGTACAAAGACACGCCCATAGATGACAAGATTGTGAAAGACGCCCTTGACTGCGCGCACCTTGCGCCGACCGCAAGAAACGAGCAACCCTGGCTCTTCGGGGCGATCCGCGACCGCGATACGTTGAAGGCGATCGCGGGCCTGGCCGATAACGGCCGGTTCATCGCCAATGCTCCAATCTGTTTTGGAGTCTTCGGGAAGAAGGACGCTAAATACTACCTGGAGGACTGCTGCGCGGCAACGATGCAGCTCATCCTGGCGCTCCAGGGATGGGGTGTCGGGTCATGCTGGGTCGCGGGGGCAAAGAAGGACTATGCCGAGGATGTCCGGAAACTTCTGAACGTTCCGGAAGACTACACCCTCGTCTCGCTGGTGCCGGCGGGATACCCGGAGGAGATATCGATCGCGAAGAAGAAACCCCTCGACGAGGTTACATTCTTCGATCGATACGAAGAAGAGGAGTAAGCCAGCACCATTTTATCCGAAAGACCTGATTCTGCGGCCAGGGGTGCAGGTATACCATTCGCAACGCAGATTCAGGTCTCAGTCTGTTTTGCCGGGCAGTAGGGGCAGAGAGCGTTCTCGACATCGTTGGCCTTGTCCCTGACAGGACAGAGGTATTCTCCGTTCCTGATCTCGACCATGAACCCGCCGGGAAACGGCGTCCCTACCGGGTGTGCGGGGAGGTCGAGGACAAAGATGTTAAAGGCGGCAAGGAGGAAGTAGAGGAGTTCGAGGTGCTGTTCATCCTCTTCTCCGGCAAGGCACGTCCTCTCGACCATATCGCAGAACTCCTCGTATTCAGGGGGAAGCGGTTCTCCCCCGACCCGAAGCCTCCCCTGGCGAATGGTAGAGATGAGGGCATGGTGCGTATCAAAGACCTGCTCCACCAGCCTCGGATACAGCCGCTGCCGGTAGGCGGGTGGGACGAACCTGAGGTCGCGCTCAACCCTACCCCGCACCGCCTGCAGGTCAGATAGCGAGTAGCGGGATACCTCCTGGTAGAGGATCTCTGCAAGTTCCGCGCGGGTTTTTGCTGACCTCAGACGGGTGCAGACCCGGCGTACATTCTCTTTTCCCTTCTCCGCACTCATTGCGTCACGAATACACTTTGATCATCAAACCGTATCAGTCCTCCCCCCCCAGAGCAGCACAGTAGAAAATATTTATAAGTAGAAGAAGGAAACTTCTTTCCATTCACTGCAGACGAGTATCTGTTCCGGTTCCGGAGGCCCCGGATGATCGACTCCGGCGCCACGGCCTTTATCCTCATATGCACGGCACTGGTCATGCTGATGACACCGGCTGTGGGGCTCTTCTACGGCGGACTTGTCAGAAGGAAGAACTTCATATCGATGATAGCCCTTGCGTTCATCGCATTCGCCCTGGTCAGCATCCAGTGGATCGTCTGCGGCTACAGCCTCGCGTTCGGCACCGATATCGGCGGACTGATCGGGGGTCCGGACCATATCTTCCTGCAGGGCGTCGGGATTGAGGGTGACGGTATCCCTGACCTCCTCTTCATGGTCTTCCAGATGGTCTTTGCGGGCCTTGCGCTTGCAATCGTGACCTCCGGGGTTGCAGAGCGGATAAAGATCAGTTCGTTCATAGTATTCGGCCTGCTCTGGACGACGCTGGTCTACGACCCTCTCGCCCACTGGGCATGGGGCGGTGGATGGGCGGCACAACTCGGTGCGCTCGACTTTGCCGGGGGCACGGTCGTCCATATCTCCTCGGGTTTCTCTGCTCTGGCGCTTGCCCTGAACATCGGGAGACGTCTCGGGTTCGGCAGTCACGGCATGGAGCCGAACAACATCCCGATGGTTCTCCTGGGCGGGGGGCTCAGAAAGGTATCGCCCTCCGGTTCAGGGGAAAGACAGTGCCGGTCGACCTGATCCCGAAGTTGAAGATCGAGATGGTCGTAAGGGATGACGATGTTAAGCGGGTCATCGGGATCGTCCGGGCGCACGCCAGGACCGGCCGGCCCGGATCTGCAGGGTGCGGACGGACGATGAGGATCCGCCCGAATCCTGATCCCTCTCGCAGTCCTGAGTGGTTTTGCCAGGTACCCGCAGGGTCTGCACGCGTAAGGTGCGCCCTCTTCGTCTCAGGGTTGAGGTGCTCCCGCAACAGGACAGTCAGCGGCCAGACCAAGATCGCCCCAGCCGCTTCAGCGTATCACCCCTCCACCGCATCAAACCATACGGGGTCGGGGCAGTCTGGCCGGCCACCGTAGTTGATCGTGATCTCCTCGCCCTCCCGGATGTGGCGGTGAGCATAGATACGGATCTCACCCCGATGAACGTCACAGACGTGGTCTGCGTTCGCGTGGCTGGAGTGGTTGTAGAGCGAACCGTATCCAAGCGCCACCGCAGCAAGTTCCCCCCACTCAAAGTAGTAATCAAAGAGGTGCGTCTTATCCAGGAGTTCCTGCTCGTCTGCTCCACCAAGCACGATCACCGGGCAGACCTCGATCACCTCGCCGGCCAGGAGATCCCTGCGGGCGAAGACGCCACGTCCATGGCACTTTGACATAGCGACGTACACAGTATCTGGAGGATAAATTACACTCCCCATCTCCACAGCACTATCGGTCATGGTATCGCTTGCAGCGTAGTGATGCGATCTCTCCGGTAAAATGGGTATGCATCCTCTGTCATGGCAGACCCGGGATCCCGACCAGATTCTCTATCTACCGGCAGTGCAGAGTGCGGCCCCGCGCACCCCTCACAGAGAGGCCTGTAGAGCGAAAGGATGTTGTATCCACAAAACCCCATCTCTTACCCTGGAGGAATAGAGGATAGGGGACATCATCGCTGCGCACGACCTGGAGAAACGGTTTGGCGACCTTGCCGCGGTCGATCGTGTCTCGTTCCGGGTCAGGGAGGGGGAGGTCTTTGGGTTCCTGGGTCCTAACGGAGCGGGGAAGACGACGACCATGAAGATGATCCAGTGCATCTCTCCAAAGAGCGGCGGCAGCCTGGAGGTCTTTGGCATGGACGTGGACACCCACCCCCGCGAGATCAAGAGCCGCATCGGCGTGGTGCCGCAGGAGAACAATCTCGACCCGGATTTCACGGCATACCGGAACCTGCTGGTCTACGCCCGCTATTTTGGTATACCAAAGAGTGTGGCAGAAGAGCGGGCGGAAAGCCTCCTCGGGTTCATGCACCTTGAGGAGAAGCGGGACGTCCTGATCGAGAAACTCTCGGGCGGGATGAAACGCCGTCTGATCATCGCCCGTGCGCTCGTAAACGAACCAGAACTGCTCATCCTCGATGAACCGACCATCGGGCTTGACCCGCAGGCAAGGCACCTGATCTGGGAGACCCTCCGTGGTCTCCGGGCTGAGGGAAACACCCTCGTGCTCACCACTCACTACCTGGACGAGGCTGAACGCCTCTGCGACCGCCTGGTGATCATGGATCACGGCAGGATCCTGATCGAGGGCGCCCCGGCGGAGATCGTCCGCGAGTATGCCGGAAACGAGGTCATAGAGGTCGAGCGGACAGAAAAGACTGCAACCCTTCTGGACAAACTCGGCGTGGCCTACGACGTTGCCGGCGATATGCTCCAGGTCTTTACCGATCGCGCCGATGACATTGTGGGTGAGTTGCTCGATCTCTGCCGGCACGAGGCGGCGGTCACCGTCCGTCCGGCAACCCTGGAGGACGTCTTCCTGCGCCTCACGGGTAGGAGCCTGCGGGAGTGAGGCGGCGATGATTGAGTGTATCCAGAGGGTGGGACGCGTCTGGCAGAGGAACCTGGAGGCCTTCCTCAGGACATACCGTGTAAACTTCATCCCTCCATTCATCGAACCGCTCCTCTACCTCCTGGCACTGGGGTTCGGGCTCGGGACATACATAGAGGCGGTAGACGGCGTCCCCTACCCGGTATTCATCGCACCGGCCCTGGTCTCGATATCTGTGATGAACTCGGCCTTCTACGAGTGCACCTACTCCTCGTTTGTCCGTATGTACTACCAGAAGACGTTTGACGCCATCATCGCAACACCGGTCAGCATCGACGAGGTGATTGCGGGAGAGATGATCTGGGGCGCCACAAGAGGCGTTATCTACGCCGGGCTGATGCTCCCGGTGCTCATACTCTTCGGTGTTGCCGCCATGCCCTCCTCCCTGCTCCTCATCCCATTCGCGTTCATTGCAGGACTCCTCTTTGCAGGCATCGCGATGTGTTTCACAGCGATCACCCCGAGCATCGAGACGCTGAATTACCCCTCATTCCTCTTCATCACGCCGATGTTCCTCTTCTCCGGGACGTTCTTCCCGCTCGAACTCCTTCCCGATGCGGTCCGCTGCGCTGCCCTGGCCGCCCTCCCGCTCACTCATGTTGTCGAGATTAACCGGGCGATAACGCTCGAGGCGGTTTCAGCGGCAAACCTGCTCAACCTTGCCTGGATAGCGGTGGCAACCACGATCTTCTGCAGCCTGGCCATCAGACTGATGAGGAGGCGGCTTGTAGTTTAGGGAGATCGGATAAAAAAAAGTTAAAATCTTGGTTTTCTGTGCTTTGGGAGGCAGTCACGGCAGTAGACTGGCCGACCCTCCGTGGGCTTGAAAGGTACTTCGCACTCTTTGCCGCAGTCGGAACAGACCGCTTTGTGAAACTCGCGAGGGCGATCCTGAAATGAACGGGGTCCTTTGCGGGGAGATCTCTCATCCATATACTTCAACCATGCAGATAATCTGCACACATTCAAACAACCTGCCTGCATATATAGATGCAGCCCGGAAGTCCATGGCACAACCCCCATGCGCTGACAGTGCGTAACCGGGAGGGGCATTGCTAAGAACCCCCTTTTATGGGGTTGTTTTGCAGGAGAGATGGAACCATGGCACAACACTTTTATCGATACCATACGATCGAATGATCATCCAGATATGCAGACCACAACTGTTCTATTTTGTAACCAGATGGGATACCGGTCCTATTCCGGAAATAAAGCCTGGAGGCGTTGACAGGCATGAACGGCGAGGCAAATGGCGATGAACCTCCCGATAGCAAACGGAGAGGAAAACACCGGGATAGAAGGTCACTAGGCCCGGTCCCGAATCTGGAGAAGTATGTAAAGCCCGACTGGTGGAGGGGTATCTTCAACAACCTCTACCTCAAGACTGATGGCGACGTTGTCGAAGATCCCCGGATCACCGCGAGTGAGATCGACAGGATCATCCGGATCCTGCACCTCCAGCCCGATGATAAGATCCTTGATCTCTGCTGCGGCCAGGGCAGACATACCCTGGAACTTGCGCGCAGGGGGTATAGCGCCGAGGGGCTTGACCGGTCGCACTACCTGATCCAGCGCGCGCGCTCGACCGCAAAGAAGGAAGGGCTTACGGTCAGGTTCAGGGAGGGAGATGCACGGAGGCTCCCATACCGCAACGACACCTACGACGTAGCCCTCGTCCTCGGGAACAGCTTTGGCTACTTCGATTCCGTTGAGGAGGATATGCAGATCCTCAACGAACTCCGGCGCGTTTTGAAGCCCTGGGGACGGCTGCTGCTGGATGTTGCCGACGGCAGCTACCTAAAAGCGCACTTCCAGCCGAGGTCGTGGGAGTGGATCGACACCGGGATGTTTGTCTGCCGCGAACGATCGCTCTCGCTGGATGAACAGCGCCTGATATCCCGCGAGGTTATCACCGACGTTGAGAAGGGTGTTGTGGCCGACCAGTTTTATGCTGAACGCCTATACACCCCCGATGCACTTCAGAGGCTCCTGGTACGGGCAGGCTTCACCGAGATCGCCTTCCACGAGATAGCCACCGAATCAGAGCGTAACCAGGATCTCGGCATGATGGAGCGCCGATACATCGTCACCGCTCAGATAAGGAAAGAATGGTCGACGACGAGGGCAAGAGGACAGGGGAGGACAAAACACATAGCGGTGCTGCTAGGCGACCCTGACAAACCCGATCCCCTGAAACCTTCCTGCGTCTTTGACGACGATGACATCTACACCATCGATCGCATGAAGGCAGCCCTCCGCGAACTGCCGGGCTACCGGTTCACCTACCTCTGCAAGCACGAGACGCTGATCCGGGATCTCCAGAGGCTGAAAGGACGGGTGGACTATGTTCTCAACCTCTGTGACGAGGGTTTCAACAACGACCCGAGGCGGGAACTCCACGTGCCGGCGCTTCTTGAGATGCTGGACATCCCCTACACAGGGGCCGGGCCGCAGTCGCTCGCGTTCTGCTATGATAAATCGCTCGTGCGCGGGATTGCAAAGGAGATGGGGATACCGGTGCCGGAGGCATGCTTTATCGCGCCGGGTGACCGCACCTACGAGGTCGGGGTGAAGTTCCCGGTGATCGTCAAGCCGAACACGGGCGACTCCTCATACGGCATCACCGCTGCGAGCATCGCCCATACCATCGAGGAACTCTCCAATGTCATCAACTCCCTGCGAGCAACGCTCGGCTACGACCGCTCGCTCCTTGTCGAGGAGTTCCTCACCGGTAAGGATATAAGCGTCGGGATCATCGGGAACCCCCCGGGACCATGCACGGTGCTTCCAATAATCGAGGAGGACTACTCCGCGCTGCCACCCGACCTTCCCCGCATATGCGGCTACGAGGCAAAGTGGCTCCCGGACTCTCCCTACTGGAAGATCACGTCGAAACCTGCGGATCTACCGGAAGAGACCGAGAAAGTGATCGTGAGATGCTGCATCTCACTCTTCGAACGTCTGGAGTGCCGCGATTACTGCCGGTTCGACTGGCGGCTCGATGCTCAGGGCAACCCGAAACTCCTGGAGGTCAACCCCAACCCCGGCTGGTGCTGGGACGGTCACCTTGCAAAGATGGCGAAGTACGCGGGTCTCTCATACAGCGGGATGCTCGGCCGGATCCTGAAGGCTGCCGAGGAGCGGTTCGGGATGGAACCGGAGAACGGGGCACGGGAAGAAGAGAGGGCGGAACAGTTGCCGCTTGATGCCGGGGAGGTGGCCTGACCTCTGGGAGGCCGTCAGATCAATACCTATGGGGTGTGCCCCGATTTTGATGAACCTATCCCGGGGCGGATTCCAGGTGGATGCGCATAGTCGCAGACCACCCCCTATCTGCATCGAGGTGTGGTCGGGATTTTGTGTGGGACGTTATTCCAGAGGGAGGAGCTGGTTTGAGAACCTCCACCTCCTGAGTGGCGGCAACCATCAGTATATAACTCCCGCCACAGAGATCATATCATATGGCTGACGAGTACCGGACCGCGACAGTCCAGGGCAGGGAGGTTCCTTACGACCCGGAGCAACTGCGTAAAATCAGCGAACATCCCTGTTATTCCGATAAAGCATGCCACGCCTTCGGGCGGTGCCACCTCCCCGTGGCTCCAAGATGCAACATCCAGTGCAACTACTGCGTGCGGGACTACGATTGCGTTAACGAGAGCCGACCGGGGGTGACGAGCCGTGTGCTCACCCCGGAGGAGGGGCTTGACCTGGTCAGAAAGGTCATCAGGGACTACACCTATGTCAAGGTGGTCGGCATCGCGGGACCTGGTGAACCTCTGGCAAACCCCGAGACGTTCGAGACTCTGCGGCTTGTCCACGAGGAGTTCCCGCACCTGATCATGTGCATCAGCACGAACGGGCTGCTGCTCCCGGAGTCGATCGACGACCTGGAGAGGTACGATGTCGGGAACGTTACGGTGACGCTCAACGCCGTAGACCCGGCGATCGGGGAGAAGATCTACTCCTGGGTCGAGTATGAGGGGAAGAGGCATCATGGGCGCGCGGCGGCCGAACTCCTGCTCTCCCAGCAGCTCCGCGGGATCGAGATGGCCGTTGCAAAGAAGATGTTTGTAAAGATCAACACCGTCTACATCCCGGGGATCAACGACGATCACATCCCGGAGATTGCAAAGAAGGTCGGCGAGATGGGAGCGTTCACCTTCAACGTCATCCCGCTCATACCCCAGTATAAGTTCGCTGATATAACCCCGCCGACACCGGCGGAGAAACGGGAGATGCAGGACCGCTGCGCCCCCTACATCAAACAGATGCGACACTGTGCCCGCTGCCGGGCGGACGCGATCGGGAAACTCGGCCAGGACGTCCAGTCCTGCGTCTACCAGCAGATGAAGGATGAGAAGGCCGAATAACCTAAATTTTTCTGCACCCCGGCGATGACAGCGATCCTGCTCCGGCCTGACCAGCCGTTAGACCTCGACCGTACGCTCTCCTGCGGGCAGGCGTTCCGCTGGGAGGTGGTGGACGGTTGGTGGAACGGCGTCGTCGGCGAGGAGGCGATCCGGATACGGCAGGACGGAAACCGTCTTCTGTTTAGCGGGGCGGATGCACAGTTTATCCACGACTACCTCCGTCTCGACCAGGATCTCCCGTCCATCCTCGCCTCGATCGATCGCGATCCAGTGATCGGCGCTGCCATCCGGGAATGCATGGGTCTGCGGCTGGTCAGGCAACCTCCCTGGGAGTGCCTGGTCTCCTACATCTGCGCCACAAACACGAACATCCCGGCG
>Ga0255345_1004937_pt1 | contig 14106 bp, 17 predicted proteins | sample wastewater_treat_6_FD_192415 | JGI IMG/M metagenome (GOLD analysis project Ga0255345, IMG submission 192415) | Wastewater microbial communities from Lulu Island WWTP, Vancouver, Canada - plant20 | ecosystem: Engineered > WWTP > Wastewater > Unclassified | place: Canada: Vancouver, British... | reverse complement strand
CCTCCCCTGCCCGCAGGAGAGGAAGATAGGGCCTAATGTCTCCTTCATACACTACCTCGCCAACAAATCCTCCCATCCTCATCCGTTCCCCCTGCTTGCTTGAATACCGTTCCCAGTCCCACCATCGTGTGTGATTGCTCTGAATGCTGACTGATTCTGCAACAGTGATTGCATGCTTATGGTCCCAGGCCATCTCTTGTTTGTTCCCATGAAAGTAGCTCAGCAGGGCTATACGGCGTAAAAGGCTGCGGATCAGAATATGAAAATCCGGGTTTGAAGTCAAACGTCTTCCAAATGAAATCCTTGTTGGTGTTATGAATGTTATGGTCAATGATGCATGACCATTATCTGAAAATATAAAATCTTGAGGGATGTTTATTATTTTATGTGAGACAGCATGGATAGTTCGATCCTCGCATGTATAAACCTGTTTGCCATCATCTGTTGTTACAGAAAGGAGATGGTATTTCCCCCGTTTTCTTCCTATGCCTGTCTTTCCCATTTCGTCGAAGGTAAAGACAAAATAAGGGAGATAGTCGACTGCTTTGCCTATTAAGACAAGGCCGAAAGAGAGCATATCCCCCTCATTGTATACCCGATCGATTTCAAGGGGTGGTTCAATTACGAAGGGATGGGGGATTCTTGTATATGAATGCATGCTCATTATGGTTGTATTGACATGGGGAGAGGTTTCAAACACATAGGAATAGATGCAGCTCGTTTTTAGCATGCATTGTGCGCATTCCTGACTTCGCAGGGCACAAACAATCCTCCTGAAAGCGCTTCCAAAGGCGCCCCGAAAGGTTGAGCCTTTATAGTAGGGGAGGATAAGCTGATCTTTCGCTTCAATGGTAAAAAGATATTTTTGATAAGTGAGATTCATGGAATAAAGATATCAATCCCTTCAGGGATTCTGTCGCCCCGTCCCATGACTTTAATTTTCATATCCTGTGGTATGGGGTAGACCCGCACATCGTCTTTTCGCTTGTCGATAAGATCGCCCAGTTTTTCTTTTAATTCTACCAACTCGCGCCAGGTTAGTCTACAATAAAAGACCGAGTACTGGATATGAAGGGCTTTCTTTTTCAAGAAGTTATAGACTTTCATTAACCGTTTCGGATCACGGATATCATAGCATACGAGATAGTTTGAAATCATGGCGTAACGTGCCTCATAAGGTCGAAAAAACCTCGCAGGACCATATCGAGCCCATGAGAGATTTTCTTTTTCCTGTTCTCAAAGCGATGAACTATATTTTTCCAACCATCTTTTGTAAGTGTACAATTCTTGCGGGAGGACTGGACAAAATCATGCCATCTGCAGGAGGTAAAAAACTGGATTGATATTAAATCTGATTCAGGTGATATGATTTGATACAGGTCAAGGGCAAAACCAAAATTGCAGTTCTTGTTTATCATGCCCATGTGGGGATCGAGGTTTGATGCCACAATCTCTTGTATGACCATTTCCAAAATAAGGTTTTCGATAATGCCATGTACTGCCTCCCATTCATGGTTTTTTGTTGAACGATGGAGATCAATGACTGCCGTGTAGTCAATCTCCCGGAAGCCTTTCGATAAAAAGCCCTGTGCTTTTTCCCAGTCGATTTTTTTAATGACTGCAATCTGGGCTTCTCTTCGCTGAGATGCTATCCACGTCTTAAAGGCTTCATGGTTTGTTTCCAGAGTCATGAATCTCTTCTGTTCCTGGTGGTGGTCAGGCGATGCGTGATTATACGGCATAACAACGCCGACAGCCTCGCCCTGTTTATTCATGAATGTTACCGGTGTGCTATTTTCTGCAAAAAGCATGAGCGTACCTGCATCCATTTTTATGTTGCCCACGATAAAAACCATATCTATGAGTCTGGCTGGAATTCGGGTACCGGCTTTGTCCTTTTCGCGAATCCAGAGCGACGGGCCATCACGCATGACTACCAGCCCTTTCTTTTCATTCAGGTAGAGGGTTCTCTCCATCCATTATCCTCCTTGCGAGGGCGCCGACAGAATCGGCCAAATGGCGCCGATGTGTTTTTGCCCACGTTTCATACCACGGGTAGAACCTTTTTCTGCTATCTTTCTTGAGATAACAACCGGGCCTCTCTTTCTCATAGGTGAAATCCCGGTGGGTGAAATTTCTTTCACGAAAAAGTTCCCACACAAATTCATCAACAGCAGGCCTGTGGATTTCAACGAGATCACAGGCGAGAGACTCTCTTCCATATTCAAACTGGTGGAGAAATCCAATTGTGGGATCAAGGCCAATCGTCTCAATGGCACCCACTGTTTCGTAATGGAGCATGGTGTAGCAGAGCGATAGAACAGCATTCACCGGATCCAGCGGCGGCCTTCTGTTTCGTCCTTTAAAACCCAGGGCCGGCGGGAAGAGTTTTGTATATGCTGAAAAATATGCTGCCGAAGCAGACCCTTCCAGACCTACGAGGCTCTGGAGAAGGGGTGCTCTTCTGTCTGGCTGGCCACTGTCTTCTATACGATTTAACGGTGCGAAGGACAGGTCTGACAATTTTTTAGCATGGGTATGAAGTATGTCAATGGCTGAGGTAAGGGGAAACCTGAGATCAGGACGCCGCTGAGATGCATGCTTGAGGAGGGCTGTCTGACCGGACACTTTGCCCTGCACAACCTCTATAGAGTACTCCTGTGCAAAAGAGGAAAGAGATTTCTCATATTGACGAATGCGGAGAAGGCCGTTGTTGTGCAACCTGCCATGGAGCATACCGTGAAACCGGTTGCTGCGGCCCGAGAGGAAAAGCACGGTAATATCCTGATCTGCCAGACGGTTGAGAACAGATGCTTCAAGGGCGATGTTGCCGACTATCACTACCCTTTTGAGGGGAGCAATGGGGACCATGCCTTCCCGTTCACTGCCGGCATAAAAGGCGAGAGCATTGCCATCAAGCTTTACCCGAATATCTTTGCGGTCGATGTAGAGTGTACCCATGGTTGTTATCCGTTATCCGTTATCCGTGTCCGTGGGTCGATGTCCGTGTCCAAAAAATGCATAAACAATGCCTTAATAAATTCATATTCGATGAATTCATGAATCGAGAGCGCTGTAAAGTTTGGAAAGCATCATGCTTACTCTTTCGCAATGAGAGTTCACTTTTTCAAACATATCAATGCTTATGTAGGATAAGTCCCTGGATAACAGAAGCTGATACTTGAGCTCACCGGTTGAGCCCCGAGAAATACCGATAAAGTACCTATACTCTTTTTTGCTGAACCGGTGCGATCCTTCCATAAGATTTGAACCGATAGACATTGCGGCACGCCTCATTTGAGATGTTAATCCGTACCGTTCATTCTCGGGAAACATCTCAGTGATACTATAAATTTCGATTGTAAGCTCGTGAGCTAACTTGAAAACATCGAGATCTTCTACTTTCATGCACCCCCCTTTGCTATCATTTACCCAGAATGGTAATTATTTTACGTTATCATATATGTAGTCTACGGTTACGTATAACGGTCACGGACCACGGTATCATCCTATATAGAAGTATGCAGGATCTGCTGGCTGAACAGCTATGCCGAGGGTATGTGTTTTGCTGCGCCCATCCATGGTGAATATATGAATCCGGTCTTGTGATTCCTGTATCAACTCTTCAAGGCCTTCCGATACTTTACCGAGTTCCCAATCGGTTAAAAAACACTCATAGACTGATTTTTGACCGCCTGTGCTGTAGTTTTTCAGGAAGTGGCGCACACGGTTTAGCCTTTTCGGATGGGAGATGTCATAGGCTATGAGATAGAGTGTTCTGCTCATTTTCTATCTACCTCCTTATTACTGTTCTTATTGTAGTCCAACGAAGGAGCTTTGTCAGCGAATGAAACATTTCAGAAATGTTTCTCTTATGGGAGTACACCAGTGGACAATACGCTGTATAGTACGCATGCGATGTTTGGATAGAAAGAAGGTGATATTGATGCGTGCACCATTAAAAATATCTGATGAGTTGCCTGCGGAAGTGCAAAAGATTACAGGAGCGCTGACAAAAACCGAGGCAATCGTCTTTTCATGAAAAGAGGTTATACGCAAGAAAAGAATTCCATAGCTTGTTTCGCTGAGAGGAAAAGTAGAGATAGAAGATGTTTCGGAGGAAATGGAGGAACTTGAGTTGAAGGAGATGAAGGAAAATGACAAAAGACGGCGTAATCGCTGACACATCTGTATGGATTGTTTTCTTCTGGGACAAGCAGCCGATTGCGGGTAAGTTGACCGCTCTTATTGAAAACCATCAAGCTTTCTTAACTGGAGTAGTGCTTGCTGAAATTCTTCAAGGTATAAAAAATACACGAGAGGAAAAAAGAATATTAGAGGCTGTTCTTGGTGTGCCCGATTTAGAAATAAGCAATCAAGTATGGGCCAAGACAGGGCAGATGCCTGCATTGTTGAGAAGGAAGGGCATCAACATTCCTCTTACTGATGCGGCCCTGGCAGTGTTTTCCCTCGAGCATAGTTTTTCATTATTTACCTTAGTCAAGCACTTTGAGTGTATTCCAGGGGTAAAGCTGTATAAGTAATCGTGAGGTGCCATGACATTTGGCTGTTTACTGAATGGTAGAAAGCATATGTCTAATGGCGACCTCAAGGGGCTGAAGATCCTCCTGGGTAGATTGCCAGACGATATCGAGATCAATACCAAAATACTCATGTGATAGCTTGTTTCTTATGCTGATAATTTCCCTCCATGCAATATCAGGATAGCACACCGTTAATGTATCAGGGATATTCCTGGCTGCTTCTCCTATAACCTCGAGGCTTCTAATAACTGCATTGATGGTCTTCTTATCGTTAACAAAGTCTTCTTGTGTCATCTCCCCAATAAACTCTCTGATGTCCGATATCGATTCAAGAATATCGTTGAGGTAATCTACAATCTGTCTCTTCTTGGTTTTAGACATTGACCAATTCTTTCAAAATGGTTTTTCCAATATGAGGTTTGAGAGCTTTTTTGGTGACAAGATCGACTTTTACACCAATTAAGTCAGTTAGATAGTTTTCCAACCGCAAAAACTTAACCAAACCGATAGGTTTTTTAAATTCAACAAGAATATCGATATCGCTATCTTGAGTAGGTGTGCCATGAACATAAGAGCCAAATATGCCAATTTTCTTAATCGAATACTCCAGCTCCAGGAATTTTCTTTGTTGTGCAATGGTTTGTTTAATTTGATCAAAATTTTTCATGGTTTTTGTTATTCCTTATTACTTTATACCAAGATTATATTTTTCTCAATTTTATGAAGCTCTATATATTAATCAGGCGAATGATCAAATATGATAACATCACCGGTAACAGGTGATCGGTAGATGAGCTTCCGTGCCAAACCATGCAGAGCATGGGCAATCTTCAGATAGAGCCAGATCGGCCCCTGGCCGGTAAGAACAACGTCGTTACCTTCTCCGGCGAGCTCTTTAACATGAGAAAGATATTCATTAAGCTTGTTCAATTTTGCGTTTTCTGCGTCCGCATAAAGATATTCAATGCTAATTTCTACCAGAGCCATGCTTACTCCTGAATATAAAGAACCTTCCGTAGATTTACCGAAATATCATCAAGATACCAATATGGAATGTTGTTTTGCCATGCTGTTTCTTCCTGGGCCTGGGTAACGGGATCAATATAGGAATCATATTGTTTTCGCCCTTTTACGTTACAAAAAATCATGTCATGCATAATGGGTCCGATAATAACAGCGCTTCCAAAAGGGCCGCTTTTTTTGTAGGCTGTTCCTTCTTTACTCTTGGCTACGTCACCTGAGAACTCATATGTCTTCATTTCAAAAATGATAAGTGTACCAAATCGTGTTGTAATAACAAGGTCAAGCTCTGAATCCGGTTTTGCATATGGGGCATCAGCACGTTTTGTTACAACATTGCTATGTACCTCTGATATACAATTAGATATATTGCTATTTTGGCTTATGAGATCAATCACAGATGCTGCGACCATCCATTCAAAAAGGAGTCCAGGCCGGGTTATCTTAGAAATTTGAAGTATATCTTCCTTACACAACTGGCCAGAGTATTCATTAACTTTTCCTCCGATTGAACTGATTTCTGACACGAGCCTCTTAATCTCCCCCTGCGTCGGTTCCTGTGTAAATAAAGGGTGTTTTTGTATGGCAAATTTCTCAAGCACACCTTCCACAATCCTGTTTCTGATGCTTAACCAATAGTCTATGTAAATTTCCTTTGGTTTTTGAATTAGAGTGAGCGGCTTAAGAAGTGAACGTAGCGTTTCAACATCACTAACCCGATCCATTTTGGAGAAAACCTTTTTAATTTCATATTCAAAATTTTCATATCCTTTGTGGTGTTTTACTGTAATTGAATTTAAATTGGGCTTAAGCTGATTTAGAATATTTTTAATCATCGCCTCTACGTCGTTTCGAGATTTAGTATATTCAGGAGATGGGTGCATTATTCGAAAAAATACTTCCCTGAAATACTTATTCTGTTTGAAAAACTGGAGTGCTCTCCGTCCGATTTCCAAATTGTCAACCACTTCCGGGGAGGGTTTAGGATAGAGCATTTCGCCCTTTACCAATATTGAGCCATACAGCGTGAGGATATCTTCCATAGTCAGATAGGCGTTACTTCTAAACGAAGACATGCAATAGTTGCCCCCATACATCCAAACCGTTGGAGGCCTGCCTTCTGTATAAAGTACTTGGTCCTCATGAAAACCAAGTTGTATGCGTCTCTGGAATGCGTTATGTAGTGCAATTGTTGGAATTTTCTGCCCACCAGATATATTCCAAACGATCACAGGAAAATCGTTAATGGAATTTAATAGTTTTTCTATGAGGTCCGGAAGAGATTTCTCTATTGAAGCTGGAATTTCCATAGGCTGAACCATGATCGCATGTTTCTGCGCGACTTTAGAGAGCCTCTCTGTCCATGCCTGTCTGATTGCTTCCTCAGTAGAGAGAGCAATGATATGTTTAATGCCGAACTGAATTGCAGGCATAAGATTAACCGGCTGGTTGCCTGTTGAATTGCAAATCATCACATAGCTTTCAAAATGAGCCAATTTTATCCTCAAAGTTTATCTTAAACAAAGCAGCGACTCCTTTTTAAGCTGTCATAGAATCAGTAGTTATCCATCCCCTTTCGAAAACGAATGCACTCAGCATCGTGAAGCGCACAGACGGTAGTTTTATACAGGATATTCTTGTCAGGTTCAACGAGATGGATTCCTTTCGGGGCCTTCTGGATTATGAATGGCGATTCGTCTTCGTCATCGCGTCGAAGAATTGAAACCTCTCTGTCGGCTCTCATGAGTATTTTGTCTATTACAGCGATTCCCTCATCTTCATTGGAGGCATTTAGATAGATGGCCAGGTCTATATCCGAACGGGCGTGAGTATTTCCTTTGGAGAAGGACCCGTAAAGAATTGCCGCCAATATCTTGTTTTCAGCCCTCAAGTCAGGGAGAATCTTTTTTAAGGCCTTTATTTCTCGAGATTGTTCCGTACCGCCGTATTCTTCTGCTGGTTGCCTAATTCCGGTAATGTTTTTATTATCATGTGAAGCCATTTCAATATCCTTTAGTGATTATACCATACAGGCCATTCGATGAGTTCACACTATTTCTCAAGGAGCCTGATTATTTTAAACGCATTGCCCAAAGGTTCAACAACTATATCTAATTGTACGCCCTTTCTTTTTTCAAAAAGTGTTTTATGGAATACTTCCGGCACGATGGATCTATCATCTCCAATATGCAGCTCTGCCTTTTTATTCTGATATGTAGCGATGAGGGTCTTGTTGCCCGGTGAGTAAGTGAGAGAAGCCCTCTGCCAGGTAATCTGCTGCGGCACAGCCTTTTGAACCGGTTTTTCAATGACAGGCTGGGTTTGTGTGGGTACCTGCTCATCAGGGACTGAAACATTTGTCATTCTTTCTGAAGATCGGCTGAATAGCCCCTTAGTGGCATCGAAAGGAAGGACTTCAAGGATTGCCCAGCCGAATGGAGTTGTCTGACCGTTATTAATCCATACTCTTCTCGATTTTGGAGCTTCATCATCGCCTTTGTTGAATCCCGCATAATTTCTGATTTGTTTTCTCAGAGTTTCTGGAAGTAAAAGTGCTATCGTTGTCGAAATCATACCAGAACCAAATCCAATACGGAAATTAACTTTATGCTGGTGATACCATTTGGACAGAGGATGTCCCATCGAAAATTCCTCTTCAAACATCTTAATAACATTTGCCCAACGTTCGATACAGCCTATTGCTTCGTCAAGATTTTCAGGAAGCATAGTATTATCATTCTGAGTTTTAAAGGTTTCCAGAAGTTTCTTATCCCAAGAAATCTGAAATTCAAAAGCGGTTCCTTCTGGTATACATTCAGCCCATATGAGCGTGTTGACTCCTGGTTTTTCGGTTTTCAGTTTCCAACCAACTTTTTCCTTTTTTAGGATTGATATGGGCAAAATAGTCGTTTTTATCTCTTCGATAGGATAAGCGTCGGTAACATGGAGCATTCTAAACCAATCTGTGTTTGGCGATTTGCTTTTGCCGCTTAGCTTGAAAGATTCAAACCATTTTTCCAAACCCCATGAAAAAAAGAATTTTTTATTCGCTTTATTTGAAATGCCAGTGGAAATTCTATTCTCGATGTGTTGAGTAAAACCATCCCTATCATTTAATTTTAGTTTACTCAACAGATCATACAAAACTGCTGCCTTGAAAACACCCTTTAGAGATGTTCCAGGGATATATACTTCACCCATACCGTCTCTGATAAGAGGTCTGATGTATTGAAGCTTAAAAGGATCACCAATTACAAAAGCATATCTATGCCCGCTCAGCTCAAGAAGGTCTTTGTCGGTGACTTTAAGACCTTTTTCTTTGAAAAAATTCATTAATTTGAATTTGTGGCCTTCGATGCTGACGGACCTAACATATGCGTCAATTATATTATTCTTTGCAAGGAAATGTGTTAGTTTTTCATCTGAAGTGAAAAAGATTTGATTATTTGATCGAATGTATTCAAAAGGCGTGAGCTGTTGTTCAACACTTCCAATATGAATCGGGGACTTTGTGATGAGACTGCATTTCTTGATCTCGTATAGCGTGTTTTCCATCATTGACCCCCTATCATAGGCGCCATGAATGCATATCCATAACGATATACTTTATGTTCTAGAAGATTGCGGTAATCTCCGTCAGGCGTTACGTCTACCAAGCGGCCCCTCAGATGGCTTGAGAAAACAGAGCCTTCAGCGAAAAAGCCAACTGATTTTCTTTTTATAGGGAGAGCATATCTTCCTGAGGCAACCCAGCCTTTTTTTCGTAACAGTCCATAGGCCAATAAATTTGTTTGAATCATTGATAATTCTTGTGTTGACGGATGATAGAGCGACAAAAGGACATGTTGTGAAGATGAAGGCACAGAAAAAATCTCACTAAATGGAGACTCAATGGGACGAAATTCAGCCAGTTTGAACATGCCAGCGCCGTATGCTTTTTCACCACCAAGCCCTATTTCGCCAAGAACTTGAATGGTCTGCTTGAAGAAATCTATACTGTGTATGTCTGAAAATGCTACCATGCCATAGAGTCCTGCATTTTCTTCAAAGTAAATGTAGCTACAGTGGTAAATATTGCTGTTTCTAGTTGTTCTATCCAGAGATACCCTTGGCCTTATTTCGACCTTAAAGGATCGGTCATAATTATTATCCTGTTCTTCTCTCATTGATTTTATTTCTGATCCGTTAAAATCTGAACCTGTTATCCATTTGAAAAAACTTTGTGGTGTTAGCCATGAAAGTTTCTTCAAATCTTTGCCTAACTCCTTCCTTACTTCTTTTGAAATATCTTTATCGCTTAGCGGTCTGGGCAGAAAGAATTTGTCACCATGATAGAGAAAGAGGGAACTAATAAAGAATGGAGGATTTTCAATGAATGTATTAATAAAATCATTAACTGTATCTAAACCCTCTGTAGTGCGTATAGAGTTAACAAAAGCTGAGAAGAGGGTATCAGAACTAACACGTTCGGAAACATTTTCAAGGTCAATCCCAGTATCACCAAAATGGGTTGGCCCTTGAAATTTAAGTTTGTAGAGATAAATTTGCATGGTTACTCCTATTACTTTACTCTGTACCTTTGAATATACCTATGAGGCCTTTCATGTTCTCAAAATCAGAGATCTGCACGTAGTGCCCGTCTGACGTCTTATTTTTTATGTATTCGACAGTCATTGCCTCAATCGCTTCGTATTCAAATCTAACTTTTCCGTAACCTCGTGAACCATGACCTCCAATAGCATCAAGCTGAAGAAGATCAAAAGCAAGCTTAATGTTTTTTAAGTCATCACTGATCTGTGCGTGGTCCTCCACGTTGTAAACTATTTCGAACTGAAATTTTGCACCCCTTGGCACCCTTTCGATTTGCCGAGGATTTGCAGCGGAGGTGACACGATCTATTGCATTTTCGAACTTCCATTCAGTAAACCGCAGTCCTGTATTAATTCCTGAAAGTCTTTCAATGCTTTCCTTTGTTAGGTGCAAGTCCCTAATAATGAGTCTTGCAGGAAAATTATCACCCCCTCCATGTCCCGTAGAACCAAAAATTCTACATACTTCACAATTCAATGCTGTGCCTGCGTCATCGCATACGTGAAGCATAACATCTTTGCCAATTGAACGATTAGGATTTTTAACGAGTGCTTTTTCAAGGAGCATTCTCAACTTGCCCTTTAACGAACTACCCGGTATATACGGGTAGTCTGTAATAGGATCTCTGACAACCGGGGAATCTATCGCACCAATTTCCATATTATCCTTGGACGCCCCTATATGCATACCTGTTTCACATACAAGATGACCGTTGAAAACAACTTTTCCAAAAAGGTTTTTATTAATAATATCCATATTATCCTCCTTCCTTAATCACTACCACCATAAAATTTGTGGTACGCTACGATTGCTTCAACAAGGTCAAGTAGTCTAGTAAAGTCTTTATATGTTTTCCCTCCAGCAGTAATTGCTGGATCCAAAATATCCATTAGAGGCTTTACCTCAGAATTTCGGCCCGCTGCATAGGCAAGTTTTGGTTTAAGAAGAATTACATTATCAGGATTGAAATCCTTTCCTTTATTGAATTGAACATCAAGTTTTCTCATGCCATCTAAAAATTTTCTTATCTGTGTTGTTTTTAACCCTCCATTTTTCAAGATTTCCCCCATTTTGCTTGCTATATTTACGAGATCTTCACCAGAAATGTTGGATAGGCCTGGAGTTTTAAGGCTTTCCAGTTTTTGCTTTATGTCTGTAATATGGGTTTTTATGTGATCGTCGTTTTTTGAAAATCTATTTTTTGACGAGAATTTGCCGATGCTCATTATTCTTTACCTCCTTTCCTTGTTAGCATTAAAATCCACATCGCTGCAATTTCTGTTAGCTGCCACTCATCCTTATTAACATTCATAATAACCTCCTTTACTCTGAGCTGGTCTTTTATGTTGTTTTTTCCAAAATGAATTCTAGAAATGAGATAAGCTGCTTTTGGGAGTACCAATGCGCCGGCCTCATTGAACCTCCTAGCAAGCGCAAGGAGTCGGTAAAAAAATGTTTTTGGTAGGACCTGTTCGTCTATGGCAAGATGATCTTTTTGCGGGATTAGAAATTTAGAAAACAGAGAGACCTTGTTTAAGAGGCCAGTGGTTTTATTCCATTGGAATGTTCTTTTGTCAAAGAGCGTGATTGCATTTTTGATCGTTTTTCCATCATTATTATCCCTTAATTGTTTAGCCATTTTTTCAGCGTTCTCTGCGGCTTTTGCGTATTGATAGATTGGATATTTATGATGATTTACTGCGAGACCTCCAGAGATTGTAATATAAGGGTTGCCTGTATAATTATTAAAATATTTCTGAATATCAAAGGACGCCTCAGTTACGTCGAGCCAATGCCCTACTATGAAAAGGTCATCACCGCCTGAATAAACAATGGTAAGCATTCTTCCATGTTTTTTGATTTCTCGGTTTGCTATATCTAAAGGTTCTTCGAATCCGTCTTTTTCCACTCCACGAACGATGGTATTTAGGTGATATTTAAAAAAATCGTTTAGCCCTCTCGAGATGGATGCCATACGAGAGAATGTTCTATCCTCTTCGGGTACTGCCTCTGAGAAAATCTTTCCTAGGTTGTCTACATCCATCCTTAATACAGCTATTCTGTCGATTGCGAAAATCTCAGCGGCCTTTGAAAGTTCGTCAAATTTTTGGTGCTGATATATTCCAACTGGAAAATATGTTGACCCTGGGTGTATGTAGTTGCTTGCAGAAAGGTCATTGACCCGGTATACGCATACAGGCTCCATACTTGACAATTTATCCTTAGCACTACCAAGTAAGTAGAAAGCGTTATCAATTTTGATTGAAAAAATGTTCGGTTTAGTTTCAAACTTACAGATTACCGGCTCTGAGACCCCGGACAACTCTTTGAGTGCCTCACCAAGATTAAACTGATCACTACAGGGCCCGCAAATTGATTCATATACCTGATCATTACCCCTTACGAGGGGATTGAGCTCGGTATCCTCACGGAAACAAACCTCGCAGTATTTTGTAAGACAGTTTCCGTGTGGCATCCTTGTAGCAAGAACCTCTTCTATTTTGTGTTGCCATTTTTTCTTCTTAGATTGCTCTAATTTTACTGATAAATTACTCCATAATTTTGATGAATCCTTAAACATGTCTGGATGAAAATTTTCTGTTTCAAGATGAAGTAGAAGATTTCCATCGAATTCATTGAATAGATATTCATTAATTTGTTTTTTAACCTTTTCAATGGAAAGGCTTGCTTGTTCCGTATTGTAGGAAAGAATATAGAAGTGGCCACCGCCAGAAAAAATTATATTGCAACGTGTTAAGCATAATGTCCTAAGCAATTCAGAAATAATGTGTTCGGTGAGCAGCTCGAGAAAAAATGACCGTCCTTTTAATGATTTCAAAGCACCTTTAGATGTGATCGTATATATAAAGCTCTGAATTCCTGATATATCGCCGCCGATTAAGACATATGGCTCAACTTCATGCGGAACATTCAGTATCTCATCTTTAATGAGATCATTCTTGATCCATTTCGATTTATACTTATTGCTGTAATAGTTATACATGCATCCAGCAATTGCAGCGGTCAGCTTAGAGTGGTCATAGAGAGAAAGGTCCGGATGTTTGCCCTTAATCTCTTCTCTGCTCAGGCCATCGTAAATGCGCAATGTTATGGATGGTACATACTTGAGATGTTTTTCAAAAAGCATAAGAACTGAATTAACAGAGAGTTGCGCAGACTTTGTAATGTTTTCAAAATCATCCTCAAAGGTCTTCAATAGTGCTTTGTAATCGTTCTTCGAGTACCGAGGCTCAGTCTGGATTGTTTTTACAATGCCATCCACTTGCAAAGGTAAATACGCCAATGGAGCTGCTTCTTTAACGTCTCTAGGGTTGTTAATCCTGCTAAATGGTGAAGCAATTGCTATCTCAGAGTACCAAGAAGCTTCTTCAAGTTTTTCCTTTTCCTTCCTTTCTTTCGATGCAAGATTGTCTGCCTGGTACCAAATGATTCCATAATTATTGTTTAAAGCGTAATCATCATCTTTTGTGTAGTGATGAGCAATTGTTGCATTTATGGAAGGATGTTCATGTACCCTTTCTTTTAGCCAATCGTAACCCCATTGAGTATGTTTTTTCGAAGTTGGGGCGTCACTTGCCCGTTGCACAACCTTTCCTATATCGTGTAATAATGCCCCTAAAACAACAGTTTGGAATTCTTTTTGATTTACGTCCACAGAACCCCCCAATGCAGATTGTTTTGTGTGCTTATCTATCTTCTACACCTTTCAACGCCTTTAATTCAAGTGTTTTCAGCTCCGGCAGGGTGCTGCCCACTATGCCTTGGAGGCTGCCGTACATGCGGCTTGTGTTCTTCACTACCTTTTCGATCTGTTTTTCCCTCTTAGCCCAGATTTTTTCCATAGCCCGCCGCTCCTGGTCGAGGTCCTTGCTCATGGAAACAAAAGCATCGACAATCGCCTCGATCTGCTGGCGAAATTGCGGACCGGAAA